>Ga0209040_10000013_pt1 | contig 134859 bp, 111 predicted proteins | sample BogFormECP12_OM3_FD_188240 | JGI IMG/M metagenome (GOLD analysis project Ga0209040, IMG submission 188240) | Bog forest soil microbial communities from Calvert Island, British Columbia, Canada - ECP12_OM3 (SPAdes) (version 2) | ecosystem: Environmental > Aquatic > Freshwater > Wetlands > Bog ... | reverse complement strand
TGGCCCAGGCTTTTGAATTCGCTGGCACAAACAAGACGGAGGGTGCCCCGTCCTTTGCGCAGTCTGCAAAGGGCGGGAACCACGACCGCATAGGCAACGAGGTTTGTGCAGAAGGACAAACGTTGTGTCGGCAGCATCGCTACCCGCCCTTGCAAAAAGCGCAAGGACGGGGCACCCTCTGCGCCGATGATGCACACGAACATCAAGAGAAGGGATGGGGGCTGGCTCATTCATAGACTTTTATTTCGCTTGCGCCATCCCAACGCTAGGCTGCCCCGCTCGTCGCGGTTTTCGACGAGTGGGTGCCACAGACCTCTAGCTCTTGTTCCCTCATCTTAATTCGGTATTGGACAATGAAGCTGGGGAAAGCTGAACTGCGCGTGCGCCGGGTCGCATGATGAGCTCTCCGCGAAAAACCTGTCGAGGTTCATGGTGCCCACTCGTCGAAAATTGCGATGAGTGGGGCAGCTTGGCTTGCGCATTAGGCCGGTTAAGCGGGAGATCCCTTCGGCTTCGCTCAGGGCAGGCTCTTCGCTACGCCTGAAAAACAGCTACGCTCAGGATGACAAAGTCGTGGGGCAGCCTCTTCCGTGGTGATCCGATCAAAATCAAGAATCAGACGGTATGGTGAGAAACCGGGGACGGTGAGAAACCGGGGCCAGACGGGACGTTCCAGGGGGGAAACGTCCCGTCTGTCCCCATGATTGTCTCCCATGATTGTCCCCATGATTTCCGTCCCCATGATTCCGTCCCCAAAGATTGTCCTTCGCGCGAGTGGCGACGGTGGGGTGGACGAAATATTCCATCCCGTCGAACGATCAAATCTTCTTGAGAGATGGTTGGTGGATTCTTATTCGACCGTCGTCATCCCACTTGACGACCGCGTCCTCGTCGTTAGCTCGCTCAACTGTGCCGAATTCTCCATTGGGCTTTCCGAAGTTGCCCAAACCCTCGACGCGATCGCCGCGACTCAACTCCTGGCCGGTGGCGGCGGGCATGGAGAGCGGTGGTCTCTTGGCACGGTCTGAGTCAGGGATCGCCCCAGCGTGTGATAGCGGTGGCTGGGGCGCTTTACGTAGTTTGGGTTCCGGCTTCTTGGTGCCATGAGTCATAGTGTTTTTTCTCCCACGAGGCCAAACGCTGGCGCTTCGCCACGACTATTCATAGGCTCGATGGGTACAAGCGTAGCCCTGGGAAGGTTGGCGCGTCCGGTCCAAACTGCACAGTTCGACGATTAGTTTGGCCGAAACCGGCGAACGCACAGTTCGACGGCAGCGAGATCGGCAGGCTATACAACCAACATGGCTGCGCCCGGCGAACATCGCCACTGTGGTGATCGCCAAGACGGTCCATCCCAAGCGGAAACTCGGTTGGTCCTGCATTAACTCTCTATCCGAAGCGACGACCAGGATTGCGACGAGAAGAAAGGGAGCTAATAATCCGTTGAGGACTGCCGTCCAATAGAGTGCCTTCACAGGATTGATGCCTATGAAATCCAGTCCGACACCCACCACGGTCGATAGCAGAATGAGAGCGTAAAACGCGCGGGCCTGTTTCAATTTCTTGTCCAGTCCCTGGCGCCACCCAAGCGTTTCCGCGAAGGCATAAACGAAACCAACAAGACTCTGACTCTTCTAGGCGCTCTTCTTGAGCTTGAGACTGAGCGCCGCCCCGCCTTGCTTCCAAGTACCCGCAATCTCCGAATTCTCTTTGTTCATCGTGCCATCGTACGAAACCTGACCGGAAGTGTTTTCGAAGTGGAGGACAGGTGCGTTATAGTTTATGGCAGTGATCAGCGCCCCCGAAGCGCTCTCGTCAGGGTAGTCGATCGTTCCGCTTAGGCTTCCGTCTGGAGCTGCGGTAATGTGCACGACAATTCGCTTCTTCGGCCGAGCGCCCGGATCAAGAGTCCCTTCCCAATTTCCAACGATCGGGGACGAGTCCGCTGCCCTCATTGTTGGCACCATTCGCAATCCGAGGATCAGCACGAAACACACGCCGATGCTTAACAACCCCTGACGTCTTGTCATCGTGGAATCCAGAGAATCCTCCAACAATAATACCCGGCCTTCGTTGTTCTGAGGGTGGTCGCGCTCTGATATTGCCAGATAGCAACTACTCGACCGTCACCGTTACCGGCGTTTTGTACACGCCTCCGCAATTATCCCAGGCCTGCACGACAACATTGTAGGTTCCAGGCTTCAGGTTCAGGTAAGTGTCGAGCGAAGCGCCGCTGACGGTGTAGGCTGCGACCCCAGGCGCGGTATAGATGCGCATGGCGGAGATGCCCTGGCTGCAGGTGGGGACGCTGGCACTGGCGACGAAATGTACGGGCGAAGTGACAGCGCCATTCGGCCCGCCGTAGGCATTCGATCCGTCGGTCGGTGACACCACCTGCGGATTAAGGGTTGCGGCCGATCCCTGAACCACGACAGGGACGGTTAATGAGAACGCTTTCCCACAGTTGTCGTAAACCACAATCACAGCGTTGAACTGCAGAATGTTCGAACCGGGATTGGGAAAAGAAATATTGGCGTCAAGAGTTGCGCCTAACGTGGTATAGGCGGCGACACCGGGCGAGGTATAGACGCGCATCGCGGCTACACCGGCGGAACATTGTGGACTGCTTCCCGTGGCCCGGAACGTGATGGGGTTTCCGGAAGGGAATGCATTCACTAGAGGAGGAGCGCTCAAATTCACGCCTCCGGTGCCGGGCTGGCTCAGATTGTATTTTCCGAACCAGATGTAAGAGCCGTCGCTCTGGTTCGGCGGAACTTTCTGAAAAGCGTTGGAAGACGTGGGGCCGGCCGGATTGATGGCGTAGAGGTTGTCGAAGGCATCGATATAGAGCAGCGAGCTAAAGAAGGATCCCTCACCTCGGAAAAAGTTCACGCTGACGTTGTTGGTCCCGTTCACGGGCGTACATCCTGAGTACAGCAGCGAAGCCGCGCCCGAAGCCTGGGTGTTGAATTTGGCGAGAAAAGAGCAATCGTCCTGCTCGTAGCTGCGATCGGTAACTGGGAACGTGGCATCGGCATAGCGATCGCCGCCCACTACAACGCTATCGGGCGAGACGAGCAGAATCTGTGTATCCTCCTCCGACGAAACCTCGACGTTGCCGCCCAGATAAGACGAATAGACCAGATTCCCGGACGGGTCGATTTCGGTAAGAAACCCCTGGTGGGTTCCGGTTGCAATACTGGGGAAAGTTCGCTGGAAAGCGCTTTTTGTGGTTGGCAAGTTCAGGCCAGCCGAACCTCCGGCATAGTAGTAGCCAGCACTATCGCGCTTTACGTTGATGTACTCCACATTGTTGAGCACGGTGGAATAAATCAGCCCGGTGCCGGTGGAATTCAAGGTAGTGATGAAGCCGCCGGCATCGGCGGCTTGCCTGAGTCCGTTCGAGGTGATCGGGTAATTGGGAGAGTAGGTGGGGCCAGCGATGGTTGCGTTTCCGGCGGGATCCACCATAATCTGCCGGGCTGTGTCGTCGTACTCGCCGCCCACGAGTGTGGCATAGTCCAGCGCGGTTCCCGTCGAATTGAACTTCATGACGAAAGCGTCGTTGTCTCCCCCGTAGGTCGACTGGTAAGCGCCGGATGTAGCCGGGAATGGAGCAAGAAGACCGCTGGCGTGGCTATAGTATCCCGCTACATAAACGTTGCTGGCGGCATCGACGGCCACAGCGTAAGGAATGATGTTGGGTTGGTCGCTCAGGAAAGTCGAGAAGTCTAAAGCGCTGCCCGTACTGTTCAGTTTCACCAGGAACTCACGCCAACCGGCGAGTTCTGTGCGGTTGTAAGCGCCCGCACTGGTAGGAAATGTGGAAACGGAGGGAATCAACGCCCCAGTGTTATTGTCGTAGGTATAGTCGCCGGTTACCCCGACAATGTACACGTTCCCAGTGGAGTCTAACGCGAAGCCGACCGGCAATGAGCCATTGTTAGGCCCCGTACCCCCAACGATCGTCGACCAGAGAAGGTACGAGCCATCCTGACTTAACTTGGAGACGAAAGCCTCGTTATTTTGCGTATGAAAATTCTGGTAGGCGCCAGGAGTGACCGGAAAGTCGGAGGATAAGGTATAGCCGACAATGTAGGCGAAGCCGGCGGAGTCAACCAGGAAGCCGGTGTAGCGATCAGCGGTGCTTCCGTCGAGAAAGGTTCCGTAGACCATGGCTGGATCGATGACCAGAGACTTTGCGCGGTCATAGGCTCCAAGATTGAAGCTGACGCGATTTCCGCGGATGCAGTAGGCGGCGGCGACGGGCTGACGTCCGGTTTCCGATTGCTGATATGCCAATGGCTTCAGCCAACGCACATCTCCCGCTGCCGTTTTCAGCACCAGCGAGCCGTCTTTGTCCATTGTGATTTTGTCTGCGCCCTCGATATTTAGCGAAATCGTGGATGGGTCGGCTTGTGGTGCGACGTCGAAGTCGTATTCGAGTTGTTGCTCCCGGCTGTAATACTTGAGATCGATTCCCGGGTACACACCCTCATACTTCACGGCAGCGAAGTTCGCGACGCCTGTCTTCCAGGCACTGCTAGGGCCGAGCAGATAGTTCGTCTTGGCAGACTGTGGCTCTATCGCGTCAACGGGAGCGTTCTGGTTCGCTTTTCGCAGGGTGGTCCGGAGCACAGCGTCGCGCTCCTTGCCGGCGACCTTCAGCACGGCTCCGTTTTGGAGCAGATAGATCTGGTATCGGCCGGAGCGGGCCAGGTACCGCACTTGTGAATTTGTCTGTCCTACGTTTTGTTCGAAGAGGAGCGGCAGACGCTCGTCCAAAGACTCGGCTTGCTGGGCAGACGATTGACATGCGCCAAAGTGAGAATTGAAAGCGACGAAGGAAAAAACGATGGCAGCAGCCCACAGTTTGGCTGACCGATTGGCGCGTTTCATCGAGAACCTCCTGAAACATTGCACTGCTGTGATGGTTGCAGGCTTCGATGGACCGGCGAAGGAGCAGAGTTGCATGCTAAGGCATCAATGTTCTCTTTCTAGTCTCGACGCCGTAGGTGATTGCGGGTGCTGGGGAAGGAAACCGGGAAAGGAAATCGGGGAGAGAAACCGGGGACAGACGGGACGTTTCTCGCGGCAAACGTGAATCTAGTTGGGTAGCTTGAAGTTCACGGTGACCGAGGTCTGAATTTCAACCGGTTCGCCGTTGAGCAGGTAGGGCTTGTACTTCCACTGTTTGACGGCGTCGGCGGCGGCCTTGGCGAGCTGCGCATCTCCGCTTACCACCTTCACGTGGGTAATGTCGCCGGTCTTTGAGATCGTCGTCAGCAACTCGACGGCACCCTCAATTCGCATGGTCAGAGCACTCTTCGGATAGACGGGCGACACTTGATGGATCAGCAACCCGCGCGACACGCCTTGCGAGATACTGACGGTCTGCAGCACTGGCTTGAATCCAGTTCCGCCGCTGCCCAGGTTTGGCGGAGGCGCGCTGGCGCCTGCGGTGATCCCACTCATGCTGGGAGCAGGGGCATCAGGCGCTGCGGCTGCGGCGTGCAAGGCCGGAGCCGTGCCTCCCTTGACCACCAGGGGCTTGGCCGAACCAACATTGGCCGAACCAGTCTTGGCCGGTGGAGCTGTTTTGCCGGCGGCGGGCGTAGCCGAACCCGCGGGTTTGGTAGAGGTTGGCGCGGTAGCATCCGGAGCGTCCGGGGAGGCGTCATCGCCGCTCGGGCTCTTCGCCGGAGATGCGTCAGGCTGGGAAGCCGGTAAAGAGGTTGAGTCCGTGGGCGTCGTTCCAGGCGTCGTGCCCGGTGTCGTCGTTGATGTTGCCGGAGCGCTGCTCGGAGTTGCCGGCTTCGGAGTCACGGGCGCTGGTTTGGTGGGTGCGGAGACGTGTACCGGCTGGCTGATGGTTGCCTTGTATTGCGTCCAGCCGTAATAGAGAGCTGCGCCGACCAGCACGACTGCGGCGATTCCCAGGAAAGTTTTCTTGCCCTTCCCCGTCTTTTCTTCCGGTAAATTGGCTCCGCCAAACGTAAACGATGGCTCGGCCCCAACAAAACTGGACTCACTCGAGCCCGCCTCCGCCGGCTTGTCTAGAACAGGGTCGGTCTCGGGGGCTTTGCTTTCGAGCGGTATTTCAGCGGCGGGCGATTCCTCGGCTTCCCGTGCCGGAGCGGGCGCGCTGGCGGCTCCGCTACTAAACGTAGTCGGCAAGCTGGCGCTTGATGCAGGCCTTACTGCCGGGGAAGCAGAACCAGCAGCCGAAACGGGCAGCTTCCCCGCTCGCGCGGGAAGCGCTGCGATCCTAGCGGACGCGGTCAAAGCGGGTGCAGGAGGCGCGGCAGCGGAATTCTCCGCGCTGACTGCGGGCAGATCTTCACTCGGGACGTCGCTGTTCAAAGTCGCTGACACGGCGCTGTTCGCCGGAGGTTGCGGAGCGGCGTGCGCGGCGGGAATCGCAGTCGTGGTCGCCGCCACTGCAGGCCGTAACGGCGGCTTGGCTGCGGGCCTGGCTACAGCAGCCGCAGCCGGACGCGGAGCCGAGACTGTAGCCGGTCTAGCCGGAACTGCTGGTCTTGCGGGTGCAACCTGCTTGGCGGCGACAGGCTTCGCAGGGGCCGGAGCCAGCGCAGATGCAATTCCAGTCGCGGGAGCGGATGCGGCAGCGCCTGGCTTGGGCGGCTCGCCCTTGCGCAGCAGTCCGCGCGCCACACGCAGCGTTCCTTTGGACTGCTCAATGTTGATGGGTTTGGTCAGGACGAGGTTGGCGCCGATGCGAAATGCCTTGGCCACTCCCGCCTGACCTTCCACGACAGCTACGGCAAGCGACGCCTGGTTGGACGTCGAGTTGCGCGCGCTCTTGAATAAAAGTGTGGCATTCTGCTCGTTATCGCAGTCGACCACGACAGCGTCGAAGTGTTGCCCCATCAGCTTCTTGACTGCAGCGAAAGGTTCGAGACAGGCCTCGACGTTGAACTCCAGCTCGCTCAGGACTTGCGTCACCGTGCGGGCGGTCTTTTCATCGGGACAGAAGAGAAGAGCTTCGTAACCCATACCAAGGTCATCCTAGGTACACACGTAAGCCGGGGCAAGTTACGGTAGTAATTTCGAGCTCGTTGTGTTTCGGCTCGGTGACTAGGTTCCTCGGCTGGGTGCCCCCATTTCTGGCGCAGTTTGCGAGAAGTAAGGCTTTTGACTTACCACTTACGCTTGTGCATGGACGGTCGTAATGAGCTCCGAGCTCATCCCATACAATAACGGGCCATGCGCCTCCCGCTGTGGCTCAAGATCGCGTGGACGGTCTGGATGATCGTGTGGGCGCCGGTCTACTGGCATCAATACGGAGCACAGAATTTCCTATTCTTCTGCGATCTGGGAAATCTGCTGATCGGGATTGGCTTGTGGCTGGAGAGTCCGCTGATTTTTTCCTGGGTCGCGTCAGGATTGCTTTTATTTCAGACTCTTTACACTATCGATCTGGCGGGCGCTTTACTGACTGGCCGCCACATCGTCGGTGGCACGGAATACATGTTCGATCCGGTCCTGCCGCTCCCGATTCGCCTGCTCAGCCTGTTTCACGTGGTCACACCGCCGCTGCTCTTGTGGGCGATCTGGCGGCTGGGATATGACCCTCGCGGATGGAAGTTCCAAACGCTGATGACGTGGATTGTAGTGCCCATCAATTATTTCTGGCGGCCCGAGCAGGATGTGAACTGGGCGCGGGGCCCGTTCTTTCATGAGCAGCATGTGATGCCGGGGTGGGAGTATCTGCTGGTGTATTTGATCACGGTGCCGCTGGTCGTATATTTTCCGACGCATTTATTTCTGAATTGGCTACGGAATAGAGCCGCGCGCGAGCAAGTAATCGATGATGGGCTGAAATGATCGTGCAGTCTCGGGCGCCGTATTCCGGTATTCCAGTTGCTGTTGTCGGGCAACTGAAAGCGCGGTATCGCCCCGCTTGTTCCGTACATTTACATCCGCACCGCTCTCAATGAGCAGCTTCACGGTTGCAAGATTTGCCATCGATGCAGCGCTCATCAGCATGGTATATCCCGTGTTCGTGAAGGCATTGGGATCTGCGCCTTTATCCAGAAATAGCTTCACGATTGCGGGATCGCACCCGGCAGACTGAACGGCGATGTTGTCGTCCGGTTCCTTGGACTCGATTCGCCAGTTTGCGCCCAAGTCAAGCAGGGCCCGCGTAGCCTTGACGCTTCCAAGCGAGACCGCTCTCATCAGGAAATGGTTATCCGAGTCGTCGAGTCCGTTCACATCGGCGCCGTTGCCGACAAGGATACGGATAATCTCATCCGCATCCCAAGTGATTGCATCCTCCATTAAACTCGGCATATGATCGGAAACCTTCCAGCCATGGGCAATGTCGGAGCGCAACTCCTTGGGGTCGTAGACGACCCAGCGCCAAACATGAGCTAGGGATTCAACCTCGTCCATCAACCGGTCCACCGCCGGCGGAGCGCCACAAGTACCGACCGATTTTTCGCGGCCGTCGAGCCGAATCCTCACGCCTCCCTCAGAATTATCGATGGCCAAACAAGGCTGATTGTTGTAGGGACCGGGCAAGTCCAGAAATGCTGATGCACGGATGTCGGTGACAAGTTGTTCCACCGCAGCGCGGGAGATTCTGCCGTGTCGTTTGCCCATGGCGTGCACGTTCGCGTAACCACGATAAGTAATCCGTCCGCTGCCCGCAATTTTAACTTTGTATCCGGGACTGGCAAAAAAGCCGGTCTTACTGGCAACTTCGATTTCGAACGAGCCGACACTCTTGCGATCTTCGGCAAGGGTGGGCCCGAACGACAGCGTCACGGCGGCGCAAAGGACGAAGACTCTCCACAGATGGCGGCTGCCAGAAGGGCCGGTGATAGTCTGGATCACGGTGCAGGCCATAGGGGACAATTATCCGCTGTCAGCACTATCGGTACGGAATCCACGAGTCAGACGCGATAACTGTCGTAACATCATACGTTTCTCAGGTTTCTGTTCTCCACGTCCCTAGCGCGTCTTGCCGGACTCGTCTTGCGGTTTGCGCACGGCTGACTCCGGCTGCGGGTACTCGATGGATCCCTTGAATTGAGAGATGTCATCCGCGTGGAAGTCGGGGAAGGGCAACTGCTTGCTGTCGCGCAATTCGGCAATCTTCTTGACGGCGGCGTCAGCTTTTTCTTTTTCAACTCCCGCATCGCGGCTCAAGTAAAGAGTCTGTGCGGGAAGCGCCAGGCCGCTGCCGGAGTTCTCCATAACATCCAGGATGCGCAGCAGCAGATCTTCGCGGATGGCGGCGAATTCGTCGAAGTCGCGAGTCAGGATGTAGGCGAACACTTCCGCGGTGAGAGAACTGCCTCCAATGTCGATGAGGCGCACGCGCACCGACTTGGTTTCGACTCGGGCGTGACTGTAAAGCAGGCGGCGAATTTCCGCGAGCACGAAACGGACATGGTCCGCTTTACTTTCGGGCCGGATGCCGAGCTTCATCTGAAAAAGAATTTTGTCGCGGCGGCTGAAGTTCTCCAGATTGATCGTAGCGACGGTGCCGTTGGGAATGGCCAGCAGGGTGCGATCGTCGGTGCGGATGCGCGTGGATCGCAGGCCGATGTCTTCGACGGTGCCGGCGCGGTCGCCGAAGCGGCAGTAATCGCCCACGCGAAACACTTCATCGCCGAGAACGGAAACGCCGCCAAAAAGATTTTCGATGGTCTTCTGCGCGCCGAAGCCGATGGCCAGTCCGCCAATGCCGAGGCCGGCGAGCGCGGTGGTCATATTGAAGCCCAGGCTGCCGAGAATCGCGAGCACGCCCACGCCGAAAATAACTGCCTTAAGAATGCGCTCGCCCAGCAGCATGAGCGTTCCCGTGCCGGCGAGCCCGCGGGCCAGGGCGCGGCTGCGCACGCGGCGGAGAGACCAGCGCACCACGCGCCACGCAATCCAGGTGACGCTGACGATGAGCGCGATCGACGTGGCTTGAAAATAATAGTGCCGCGGCAACAGCGGCATGCGAAGGTACACGGCGAAAGCTTGATCGATGAGAGTGCCGGTCAGCAGCCAGACTGGGCCCGAAACCGAGCGCCAGTCCGCGGTCACCAACTGGCCGCGGTGCCGCGCCCACCATCGCAGGGGAATCTCCAGCACGGCCAGCACCATCCAGCCCACAGCCGCGGCCACGGGGAGCGCGAGCAGCAGAGCCAGAAATTGCCACCAGGGCATTCCCGCGAGCTGATGCTTCACCAGCACGCTTGGAACCCAGGTCTTCAACCAGGTCTCGACGTGGCGCGCCTGGACTTGATCGTAGAGTTCGGGAACTTTTTCCAGAGTGTCGGAGGAAATCAGCCAGATCTTGCCGGCGGTCGGATCTGTCACACGCACCAGTTCGAGATCGTCCTCGACATCGCCCGACGACAAGGTGCCCAGTTTTTGGCGCCCCGGAAGAACGCCCTCCTGAGGTGTTCCTTCGGGCTGAGTGAAGGTGCCCAAGCGCCCGTTGAAAGTGGCGCCGTCCATCACGGCTTTGAGCTGCGCGGCGACTTCCTCGCCTTCGGACTGGCGGTGCGCCGGGGTCATCTGCAAATACTGCGCGGCGAAGCTAAAGTCTCCTGCCCCCGCCGCTTGCAGGAAGCCGAGGGCGCAACCCGAAGGAGTGGTGCGATTCAAGGGGTCGACGGGCGCGCTGGTGGTAGTCGCCGCCGGACCAGGTTGCAGAATCTGTCCCAGCGATGTCTGCGCAGAACAATTCTGCGCAGAACAATGCAGAATCGCGGCCAGACATAGGACGAAGATCAAACTCGCCTTAACAGAAGAGGCCATGTTATCCGCGCTTCGGGCGGTAGATGTCCGTGGGGGTGCCGTAGAAAACTTCGGCGGAATTCATGATCGTTTCCGAGAGCGTGGGATGCGGATGAATGGTCGCGGCCACGTCGCTGGCGAGCGCCGCCATTTCGATGGCCAGCACACCCTCGGCGATCAACTCGCCGGCGCCGGCGCCAACGATGCCGACACCGAGCACGCGTTCGGTCTGCGGATCGATCAGGAGCTTAGTCATGCCTTCGGGACGGTCGAGTGTGACGGCGCGGCCCGAGGCGGCCCAGGGAAATTTCGCGACTTTGATCTCGCGGCTTTCTTTCTGCGCCTGCGTTTCGGTCAGGCCGCACCAGGCGACTTCAGGATCGGTGAACACGACGGCCGGAATGGCATTCGGTTCGAAGGCGACTTTGTGTCCGGCAATGGCTTCGGCGGCGGTGCGGCCTTCGTGCATGGCTTTGTGCGCCAGCATGGGCTCGCCGACGACGTCGCCGATCGCGTAGATCGGGGGATCATCCGTCTGCAGTTGTTTGTTCACCTGAATGAAGCCGCGCGGGCCGAGTTGCACCCGCGTTTTTTCGAGGCCGGGGATCTCCGAGTTGGGCTTGCGCCCCACGGACACGAGCACGCGATCGAAAACTTTTTCTTGCGCGTTGCCGTCTTGTCCTTTGAGTGTGGCGCGGATGCCGTTGCCTTCGTCTTTAACCGAAGCGACCGTTGTGTTGAGCAGGATTCCGTCGAACATCTTTTCCAGACGCTTGTGCAGCGGAAGTACTAGATCCCGGTCGGCGCCAGGGAGTAATCCCGGGAGCATTTCGACGACGGTGACACGCGTGCCCAGTGCAGCGTAAACCGAGCCCAGTTCAAGCCCAATGTATCCGCCGCCGACGACCAGCAGAGTGCCGGGAATGTCTTCGAGATTCAGCGCGCCGGTGGAATCCATCATGCGCGGCGTGTCGAGCTTCAGTGTGGGAACGATCGCGGGACGGGAGCCGGTTGCGATGATAATGCGGTCGAAGGTGAGCGATTCTTCCGAACCGTCTGATTTCGTGACCCGCAGCGTGGTGGAATTTTCAAATGCCGCACGGCCTTGCACGTAATGTACTTTGCGCTGCTTGGAGAGCACGCCGAGGCCGCCGGTGAGTTTCTTGACGACGCCCTCTTTCCACGAACGCAGGCGGGGTAGATCGACTTTCGGCGCGGCGAAATCGATCCCCCAGTCTTTTGCCTGCTGCGATTCCTCGATCAGCTTGGCCACATGGAGCAGTGCTTTCGACGGGATGCAGCCGCGGTACAGGCAGACTCCGCCGGGGTTCGCCTCGGGATCGATCAGCGTGACGGTCATGCCAAGATCCGCGGCTAGGAACGCGGCAGCGTATCCTCCGGGGCCGGCGCCGACCACAGCAATGTTGAGAGAAGACGTGTCAGACATTTGTATGAAAAAAGTTTCAAGGTTTCAGAGTTTCAAGGTTGCAAAGTTAAAACGGGCGTCGTCCGACGCGTTGAAACTTTGAAACCTTGAAACTTTGAAACCTGCTTTCCTCATCCCTGCACCGACAGCAGGAACGGCTGTTCAAACGCTTCGGCGATCCAGCGCAGGAATCGGGCCGCATCGGCTCCGTCAATCAGGCGGTGATCGTAGGAGAGCGAGAGTGGCAGAATCAGCCGCGGCTCGAACTTGCCTCCATCTTTTTCCACGATCCACTCCGGCTCCATGCGCGACCGCGAAAGTCCGAGGATCGCGACCTCGGGATGATTCACGATGGGCGTAAAACCCACGCCGCCAATGCCCCCGAGATTGGTGATGGTGAACGTGCCCCCTTCCATATCGGCGGGCGTCAGTTTTTTCTCGCGTGCTTTCTTCGAGAGCTGCGACAACTCGACCGCCAGTTCGACAATGTTTTTCTTGTCGACGTCGCGAATCACCGGAACCAGCAGGCCGCGGTCAGTATCGGCGGCCACGCCGATGTTGATGTACTGCTTGTAGACGATTTCTTCTTTGTCGAGGTCGATGCTGGCGTTGAACTGCGGAAAAACTTTCAGTGCCGCGGAGCAGACTTTCAGCGCGATCGCGGTGACGGTCATTTTGCCGCCGGCTTCTTCGGCCTTCGGAGCAAAGCGGGCGCGCAGTTGTTCGAGTTCGGTAATGTCGGCGCGGTCGTGCTGCGTGACGTGAGGAATCGTGTTCCAGGCTTCGGCCAGATGCTCGGCGGTCTTGCGGCGAACTCCGCGCATCGAGACGCGCTCGACCTTGCCCCACTTGGCGAAGTCGGGCAGTTGAGGTTGAGCAAAATGTCCGGCGCGCGGCGGGGCCTGGGCCGCGGTCGCAGCCGCGGAGAGCAGGGCCTTGGCGTAAGCCTTGACGTCGTCTTCGCTGATGCGTCCGCCCGGGCCTGCGCCTTTCACTTCGTAAATGTCAACGCCGACTTCGCGGGCAAATCTTCGCACGTGGGGCGCGGCCGGAATCGGCTGGCGATTTTCGGTGCCCGCAACTTTGCCCAACTGTACGGGCATGGTGAATACCGGTGCGACCGGTTGCGGCTGATCCGGCGGCAGCGCCTGTTCTTCCGTTTTGCCTTCGGCGCGAATGGCGGCCTGAAACGCGAGGCGGGCTCCGTGTTGCCCGGAAACGTGTTCGACGGGAGCGTTGCGGACGCGCTGCGTTTCGGCTTGCGCGGGGGCTCCGCCTTCGAGCGTGAAGATTACCTGTCCAACTTTGATCTTCTCGCCTTCTTTTACTTTGACTTCTTTAACGATGCCGCTGACCGACGACGGCACTTCGATCACAGCCTTGTCGGTCTCGAGTTCCATCACCGGCTGGCCTTCGGAAACTTTGGCGCCGGGCGCGATCATCAGGCGAACCAGATCGCCCTGGGAGATGTTTTCTCCGAGTTCGGGGAGTTTGAATTCGCTGGGGCCGGAGGCGACCTCAACCGTCGCCGCAGAGCTGGCCACTACTGGCGCCGGCAGCGACGGCGCTGAGGCAGGCGGCTTTTGCGGAACAGTCGCGTTCGCTGTAGCCTGAGCAGGCTGTGGAGAAATCTTGGCCTCTGCTCCGTCAACCGTAAAGATGACCTGGCCGACCTTGATCTTGTCGCCCTCTTTGACACGAATTTCGTTTACGGTCCCACTCACCGACGATGGCACCTCGACGACGGCCTTGTCGGTTTCTAGTTCCATGACCGACTGGCCGGCGCTGACCGTTGCGCCGGGTGCAACCATGAGCCGCACCAGGTCGCCCTGCTCGATGTTTTCGCCCAGCTCGGGAAGTTTGAATTCGATCACCGCGTCCGTTCCTTTTCTAGCACTTAATATAAGTCTCTGCACCGACGTGCCGCAGGGGCTGAAGCCCGCATGCATCTGCTCAACTCTACGCGGCGCTGAAGCGCCGCTCTTCCACGGTTGTACACGCGTTCGCCTTGTCTGACATAGGGTCCCGCCTTCAATCATCCGCGGCAAAACGTTAGCTGATTGCCGGATTCGCCTTTTCCGGATTGATTCCCAGTTCCTGAATCGCGCGCTTCACCACGTCCGTGCCAATCTTGTTCTCCCGCGCCAGTGCTCCCAGCGTGGCCAGCACGATGTGTTTGGCATCCACTTCGAAGAAGTCTCGCAAAGCCACGCGGCTCTCGCTGCGCCCGAAGCCGTCGGTTCCGAGCGAGACCAGTTGTCCGGGCACCCACTTGCCCAGGCTTTCCGGCAGCACCTTCATGTAGTCGGACGCGGCGATGAACGGGCCCGCAGCGTCCTTCAACATTTGGGTCACATACGGAACCTTGGCTGCCTCTCCAGGATGCAGCATGTTCCAGCGCTCGCAATCGTTGGCGTCGCGATAAAGTTCCTTGTAGCTGGTCACGCTCCAGACGTCGGCGCCAACTCCGTATTTTTCTTCCAGAATCTGCTGCGCCTTCAGCACTTCGTACATGATCGTGCCGCTGCCCAGCAGTTGCGCGCGCAGCTTGGCGTCGTTCTTGGACGAAGCTTTGAACCGGTACAGCCCCTTCAGCACGCCTTCGCGAACATTGCCCTCGGTCGGCATTCCGGGCATGGGCAACGGCTCGTTGGTGACAGTCAGGTAATAGAAGATCGACTCCTGATCGACATACATGCGCTTGATGCCATCTTGAATAATGATGGCGATCTCGTAGGCGAACGCGGGATCGTAGCAGTGCAGGTTCGGCACGGGCAGCGCGAGCACGTGGCTGTGACCGTCCTGATGCTGCAGGCCTTCGCCCGCCAGCGTGGTACGGCCGGCGGTGCCGCCGACGAGAAATCCGCGGCAGCGCATGTCGGCTGCAGCCCAGATCAGGTCGCCGATGCGCTGGAAACCGAACATCGAGTAATAAATAAAGAAGGGAATCGTGTTGATTCCGTGATTCGCATACGCTGTGCCGGCCGCGATGAACGAGCACATCGATCCCGACTCGGTAATGCCTTCCTCGAGAATCTGCCCGTTCTTGGCTTCTTTGTAATAGAGCAGCGTGTCCATGTCGACGGGCTCGTAGTTCTGGCCCACGCTGGAATAAATTCCCACTTGCCTGAATAAAGCTTCCATGCCGAAAGTGCGGGCTTCGTCGGGAACGATGGGGACGATCAGTTTGCCGACTTCGGGATCGCGCAGCAGCTTTGCCAGCAGGCGCACGAAGACCATGGTGGTGGAAACTTCGCGGCTCTCGGTGCCTTTGTGGAATTCCTCGAAGAGCGCGTCGGGGATGGGTTTGAGCGCCTCGGCGCGCACTCTGCGGGTCGGCATGTATCCGCCAAGCTGCTGACGGCGCGCCTGCATGTATTTGATTTCGGCGCTGTCGTCGCTCGGGCGGTAGAACGGCGCCATATGCAGTTCATCGTCGGGGATGGGAATGCCGAAGCGCGAGCGGAACATCTGCAGCTCGTCTTCGTTCAATTTTTTCTGCTGGTGTGTGATGTTCTTGCCTTCACCGGCTTCGCCCAGCCCGTAGCCCTTGATCGTCTTGGCCAGGACGATGGTCGGTGCGCCGGTGGTTTCGACCGCAGCGCGGAACGCCGCATGAACTTTGATGGGGTCGTGCCCACCCAGCCGCATGCGCGCCAGTTGCTCGTCGGAAAGATGTTCGACCATTTTCAGCAGGCGGGGATCGCTGCCAAATAAGTTTTGCCGAAAATAGGCTCCGCTCTCGACAAAATACTTCTGATATTGCCCGTCGCTGATTTCGCCCAGCCGCTTGACCAGCAGGCCGTCGCGGTCGTTCTGAATCAGGCTGTCCCAGTCGGAGCCCCAGATGCATTTGATGACGTTCCAACCCGCGCCGCGGAAAATCGCCTCCAGTTCCTGAATGATTTTTCCGTTGCCGCGCACCGGACCGTCGAGCCGCTGCAGGTTGCAGTTCACCACGAAGATCAGGTTGTCGAGCTTTTCGCGCGAGGCCAACGTGATCGAACCCAGCGATTCCGGCTCGTCCATTTCGCCGTCGCCCAGAAACGCCCAGACCTTGCCACCGGTCGACTGCTTGAGGCCCCGATTTTCCAGATACTTGATGAAACGCGCGTGGTAGATCGCCTGGATCGGCCCGAGTCCCATCGAAACGGTTGGAAACTCCCAGAACTCGGGCATCAGCCACGGGTGCGGATAAGAACTCAGGCCTCCGCCAGGTTTTAGCTCGCGACGGAAGTTTTGCAGCTTCTCTTTCGAAATGCGGCCTTCGAGATAGGCGCGGGAATAAATTCCCGGAGCAGCGTGCCCCTGGAAATAGACGACATCACGGTCGCCGCTTTCGGTTTGCGCGCGAAAGAAATGGTTGAAGGCAACTTCATACAGCGTGGCGGCGGAGGCGAAGGTCGAAATATGTCCGCCGATGCCTTCCTGAATTTTATTGGCGCGCACCACCATGGCCAGCGCATTCCAGCGAACCAGGCTCTTGATGCGGCGTTCCATCTCCTGGCTGCCGGGAAACGGCGGCTGCTGCCGCGACGGAATCGTATTCTGATACGGTGTAGTCGCCGAGAACGGCAGGTTGATGCCGGCCTCGCGCCGCGCGTGCAACGCCAACTGCTGCAGCAGGCGCCCTGCCCGGTTGGGGCCACCTTTGGAAAGAACATAGTCCAGGGAATCGACCCACTCCCTGGTTTCCAGAACCTCTAAACCGTCGGTTTCCGTCTGAGCCACGTCTGGTTTCTCCGTCGTAGAATGCGCAATGCTCCATCATATTCAATCGCGCGGATTTTTGCTGGAGGGAGGGCAAGCGCAGGTAGTTTAGAATCGTTTGCTGCGGCCGGATGCAGGAGGTTCCCATGTTACGAATCGTGTTGCTGTTGGCGGTCGTCGTGCTTCTGGTGGTGCTGGTCCCACGGCTTTTGTCACGCTCGGCCACGCCTCCGGTAGGCAGTAACGCGCCGGATTTCACGTTGCCCTCGCAGGAAGGTTCGTCCACCAGCTTGAAGGACTACCGGGGAAAGTGGGTGGTCCTTTATTTCTATCCCAAGGACCAGACGCCAGGCTGCTCGCGCGAAGCCCATAACTTTGAGGTCGATCAGCCGAAGTATGCCGCGCACAATGCGGTGGTGCTGGGCGTGAGCGTCGACAGCGTGGATTCGCACAAAAAGTTCTGCGCCAAAGAGGGCCTGAACTTCAAGCTGCTGGCCGATACAGAACACAAAGTCACAGACTCCTACGGCTCGCTGACCAATCTCGGGCTGGTGAAGTTCGCGGCGCGGCATACGTTCCTGATCGATCCCAGCGGAAAGATCGCGAAAGCCTATACCAGCGTCGATCCGCTCAAGCACAGCGCTGAAGTTCTGGCGGAATTGGATCAGTTGCAGAAATGAAATGGAGGGGCGGACGCCCTCGTCCGCCCGGGCAGCGGCATTGCTCTGGGCGGACGCATTCGTGACACTGCTCCCCGGACGGGGGCGTCGGGGGCTCCACCATCCGGGCACGCGGGTTAAACTGGATCATGGTGACGGCAGCCAGCCGGGAAGTTCGCGAAGGACGGGGCCGCGCCGCCTACCGCTTCCCGCCCGGCTTCCAGCGGAACCTTCTCTGGTTTGCGTTCCGCAGATTTCGTCCGGCGAATCCGATCGTGCTGTTTCAGCACCTGGCCGAGCAATACGGCGACATCGCGCACTACAAAATTGGATGGAACCACATCGTCTTCCTGAATCATCCCGACTATATTCGCGAAGTTCTGGTGGTGCAGAACGACAACTTCATCAAGGAACGCACGGTGCGGCGCACAAAAATGCTGCTGGGTGAAGGCATGATCACCAGCGAAGGCGTGCAGCATCGCATCCAGCGCCAGGTGGCGCAGCCTGCGTTTCATCGCCAGCGCATCCCGGAATACGCGGACACGATGGTCCAGGAGGCTGTGCGCCTGCGCGACCGCTGGCGGCCGGGCGAGCAGCGCGATATTGCCTTCGACATGATGCAGCTCACCCTCAACGTCGTTGCGCGAACGTTGTTTGCCACCGATCTCAGTCGGGAAGCAGGTGGGGGACAGGTCGACGAAGTAGCCGAACTGGCCAGCGCCATCAACCGCATCATGGGCCTCTACAATTTCCTAGTGATGTTGCCGGCGGCGGAGTGGCTGGTGCACCTGCGGCCTCCCGGCCTCGCCGCCTTCGTCAGGGCGCGCAAGCGCATTGATGCCGTCGTCTACCGCATGATCGCCGCGCACCGCCAGCGTGGTTCCCGCGGCGGCAGCCTGCTCGACCTGATGTTGGCCAATTCGCCGGATAGCAGCCCCGCTTCCGAGCAGTCCCTGCGCGATCAGGTCATCACGATTTTTCTTGCTGGCTACGAGACGGTGGCCAACGCGCTCTCCTGGACGTGGTATCTGCTCTCGCAGAATCCCGAGTGCGAACGCCGCTTCCATGCGGAAATCGATCGCGAGTTGCACGGCCGCCTGCCCACGGTCGATGACGTTCCTCGTCTGCGTTATGTGGAAATGGTTTTGGCGGAGTCCATGCGGCTCTACCCGCCCGCATGGGCCATGGGCCGCTATGCGCGCGCCGATTTTCAGTTTGGCGATTTTTTCCTGCCCGCGAAAACGACCGTCCTGATGAGCCAGTTCGTCACCCATCGCGACGCCCGGTTTTTCCCCGAGCCTTTGCGTTTCGACCCGGAGCGCTTCACCCCTGAGGCCAAGGCGCGTCGCACGAAGTTTACGTACTTTCCTTTTGGCGCAGGATTTCGCCAATGCATCGGCGAGTCATTCGCGTGGATGGAGGGCGTGTTGCTGCTGGCTACGCTGGGGCAAAAATGGACATTGAAGCTCGTTCCCGGACACCGCGTCGAGCCCGAGCCCCTGATTACCCTGCGTCCAAAATACGGCATGAAGATGCTTGTCGAAGCACGCGAGCAAAGCGGCTGAGGCGGCCCTACACTATTTCGACTCGGCAGAGGTCTCGGCCAGTCGGTGCACTCCCGAGCGACGCATGGCAAACAGAATCGCCCACCCGATCAATCCCGCAGCATAAAAGAATAGGAGGCACATTACGATGCCGCCTAACAAAACGGAGTGCACCGGATGGATCGGTCCGATAGGAGGACTCACGGCGTCCTGCAGCGACGCTGAAATCGCTTCACCTTTCTGGATAGCCACGACCACTCCTCCGAGAATGATCGCCATCAGCACGGCGGTTGCCTTCGGAAAACGAAATTGATTTCGCATCATAAACCTCCTGGTTGGAAACCACAGCCAGACGGTGTCGCCGCCCAGCGCTCGCCAATGTTCCTGTAGAGCCCCACTCACAACGCCTCCGGTTTCACGGAGGTAAAAGACGCCGCGCGCAAGCATTCCTTTGGAAACATTCTCCGCCTGCAACTCGCCGAACACGGCCGTCATCTCCTCCCCGAACCGTTCGCGGTGGAACGCCGGGTAGAGGCGCAGCAGATGCCGGTAAATACTGACGCTGACCATCCGTCAGGCCTCCTTCCGTGCGATCCGAAGGCTTGCCAGGTGGGTGAGCTGCTTCATCCGTCCTACTTCGAGTTGCAGATTCTTGCGTCCCCGCGCGGTCAGGCGGTACGCTTGTCGCCCCCGCGAGCTTTCCTCTTCCTCGATCCGCTCAATCCACTCTTCATCGAGCAACCGGCGCAGCGCGCCGTAGAGCGTGCCTGTGCTGAGCACCACACGCCCGTCGCTCATCCGCTCGACATCTTTGAGGATGGAGTATCCGTGCCGTGGCTGCTCCGCCAGACTCAGAAGGATGAGCAACACGGGCTCGGTGAGGGGCAGGAAGTTCATTATGGCCTCTAACGACATGTCATCAAACGCCATATTGCCCCAGCCGCCAGCCAAAGTCAAGAGCAGAATGAAGAACGGCCTCCGTGTCCCTCAGTGGCCTCTGTGGTTAAAGTTTTTTACCCTCGGCCCCGAAACTGGATGATGTGCCGCCGGTCGCGTTTCGACGGCCGGCCTTCCGGCAAGATTTCGAATTCGCGCATCGCCTTCCGTTCGGCGGCGATCTTCTGGCGCAGTTCCCGGCTTTCGTCGCTTTCGCGGTAGAGCATCTGCGCCACCGCGGCCGGGCCACGCACCTCGCTCAGCTGCAGGACTTCCAGCTGAAACTCCCCACCCTCATTGGTCACGCGCAACTGGTCTCCGACGCGGACTTCGCGCGCCGCCTTGGCAGGTTGCCCGTTCGATAGAACTCTACCGAGTTCGCAGGCCCGTTTCGCCAGCGGCCGCGTCTTGAAAAATCTCGCGGCCCACAGCCAGACGTCCATCCGCACACCGGTCATGGATCTATTTTCCTACAAGGCTGGGGAACAAATACTCACTTCAAAAATGAAAAATCAAAAGCTCGCCACGGTCAGCTGATTCTGCCGCCGCCCGTAGTCGTAAGCCCTCATATCCCAGGCGCGCTCAAAGCGTAATTCCGGACGTATCTGAACGGTCGATCCGATCCAGTGAACCCACGTGATCGTGTTCTCGGAGTAGCGCGTCGCATAGCCCGTGCGCTGTCCCTTTTTGTCGTTGAGGAAATCGCTGCGAAACGACAGGAAGTCGTGCAGCGGGAGTTCCTTCTGCAGGAAATTCACCACGGCATATTCCGGAGCCGTGCACCGCTGTTCTCCCGGCAGGCAATACGCGGCATTGGCGCCGGCTTCCGGCTGAATCGCGCCCCCCAGCGCGGGCACATCGCGCTCATACATGTACCAGGTTTCGGTCGCCATATGCACCGTCTTCGAGAATCTGTGATACCACGTCGCGTCATACTGCTGCAGATTGTTGTAAGCGTACTTGCCGTTATTAATCCCGTTGGCGCAGACATAATAATTGTCATTCACCGATGTCGTCGTGTAACTCAGGCAGGCCGTTCCGGAAGGCTTCGCATCCGGCGTCCACATCGCCACATCGTGGCCATCGGTAATTCCAAGCTGCACCAGCCAATGATCGTTCAGCTTCACCGTCGCCATCAGGCCGGAGTCGGTAAACGGATCGATCGCATACAGCAGCGAGTGGCTGAAAATGTAATTGTTCGGCGCCAGTTGGGCCTCGATCCCAGGCACTGAGATGAAGCGTCCTACCCTCAGATTCATTCCCTGCGCCACCTGCGGAACGTACACGTCGACATACTCGAGCGTTGGATCAAAGCCATATTGATGATGATCGTTCAGCAGTTGGCCGCTCCCGTAGCCCTTCCCCATCGTAAAGCGATAGTCCGTGCCATAAAGAGCCGTCAGGTGATAGCCCCAGTCGACGTGATCGCGCTGCACCGAATCCGGCAACCGCTCCGCGTACAGCACAATCTGGTTCATCTCCAGACGGTTCGAGTAGTCATCGTTCGCCTCGGGTGAGTTGCTATGTGCGGAGGTGCTGAAGTTCAGGGTGGGATCGATCCATCCATACACTTTCGTCCGGCTCCTGGCCTGGTTGACGGCCGTCATCAGCGGATAGCTGTTTGTGTCCGGCTCTCCAATCACCGGCGAACCTCCATACGACCAATCCGAATTGGGGAAGGGAGGCGAATCCAGAGGCGAAGGAACGCCGCGCCGCGCCGGAGCCGGCGAAGATGCAACCGAAGCCGGTCCGAACCAGTCCTGCCGGTAAGACTCCGCCCAGCGGGCAAAGAAGCCCTTCCTCTCGACCGTCGCCTGCTTCGGAGCATCCGGCAGCGGTTTATCAACCTGCTGTGCCGCAGCCAGGGTACACGACAGGACTGGCACGAACATAAAGAGGTACGGATGGCGACGGGAATCGCTCTTAGGGCGCATAACGTTGGATGCATCGGCCCGAGACCACCATCAAAGTCATCGAGGAGGGCAGGTTGGAATCGCAGGAAACTGCACAGTCTCAAGGAAACGACCAGAAAAGATTGGAGGCGCGGGTCGGAATCGAACCGACGCATAAAGGTTTTGCAGACCTCTCCCTTACCACTTGGGTACCGCGCCCCTGCTCCTACGTTAGCGTTCCGGCCGGAAAAAGTCCATTGGCGGAGCAGGCTGGGGGAAAACAGAAAATCTGGAGCGGGAGACGGGGGTCGAACCCGCGACATCGACCTTGGCAAGGTCGCGCTCTACCACTGAGCTACTCCCGCTCGACTGGCAAATTATACCGCATTTTCGGCCAAGAACGCCCGCTCGCGGCCGCAAGACTCGTTACTCGCGGTCGCCGTTATGCGAACTCCACTTCAATCTTCTTTGCCGCCCGATCCAGCTTCACGATGCGAAAACTGCGAATCTGTCCGGCCCGTGCAGGCTCCGTCTTGGCTGGAGCCCCGGCGCCGCTCTTCCACCGCGCCTGCAGCATGGAACTCAAGGAAGATAGATCCGCTTTCGATTCTTTCGCGGCCTCGCTCTTCACAGGAGTGACCGCGCTCGTCGTCACCTTACAAGTGGCATGAATGCCCTCGCCCAGTTCTACGCGCGCCTGACCGCCCGATTCGTCCATTAAGCGCCCTGTGACCACGTCGCCTTCGTTGTGCTCGGCGATGTATTCGTCCAGGCCCGTCGGCACCAGCTGCTTCATTCCCAGGCGCATCTGCCGTTTCTCGAGATCGATGGCCAGCACCTGCGCCTTGACCACCTGCCCCACGCGCAGCACGTCCGCGGGCTGGTTGATCCGCTTTTCGGCGCTGATGTCGCTGACGTGAACCATGCCTTCGATTCCTTCGGAAAGCTGCACGAAGGCACCGAACTTGGTCAGGTTCGTAACCGGTCCTTCGACGGCAGACCCGACTTGAAAACGCTGCGCAACATCGGCCCAGGGATCTCCCAAGGCCTGCTTGAGTCCCAGCGAAATGCGGCGCTCGGCGGCGTTGACCTGCAGGATCACAACCTCGACGGTCTCGCCCGCCTTCACCACGTCGCTGGCCTTGCGGATCTTTCCCTTCGACCACGACATCTCGGAAATATGGATCAAGCCCTCGATGCCGGGCTCCAGTTCGACGAAGGCGCCGAACTCCATCAGGCGCGTGACGGTGCCGCGCACCCGGTCGCCCGCCGTGAACTTGGCGGCGACCGCATCCCAGGGATGCGGCTGCAGCTGCTTCAAGCCCACGGAAATCCGCCGCTTGTCGGCCTCAGACCCAACCTTAAGCACTTTCACTTCAACCGCCTGGCCCACCGAAAGCACGTCCGCCGGCTTGTTCACGCGGCCCCAGGCGATGTCGCTCACATGCAGAAGTGCGTCTACTCCGCCCAGATCGACGAATGCGCCGTAATCGGTCAGGCTACGCACCGTGCCGCTGACGGTCTCGCCCTCTTTAATCTGCGAATAGAACTTGTCCTTGGCGGATCGTTCCTCTTCCTCGGCCACCGCGCGCCGATCGACTACGACATCTTCATCGGTGACGTCGAGCTTGATGATGCGGCAACGGATCTCCTGACCGACCAACTTCTCCATGTCGGCCGCGTCGCGAACTCCGCTGCGCGAGGCCGGCATGAACGCCCGCACCCCCACGTCGACGCTGAATCCGCCTTTGATCACGCCGGTCACCGTGCCCAGAACAGTCGTCTTGTCGGCAAACGCTTTCTCCAGGGCCGTCCAATCCATGGGCCGCTCGACCTTGAACAGCGACAGTTCGTAGTAGCCATCCAGGTCGCGACCCTTCACCGTGACCAGACACTTGTCCCCGGGCTTCAGAGTTTCCCCTTGCAGCGCGGGCAGAGGCAGCATCCCTTCCGACTTGTATCCAATATCGAAGAACACCGCCTCGGCGTTGACTGCAATTACGGTGCCCTGCAATTGCCGGCTGCCTTCGGTCTTGCGGGAATGACTCTTGGTGTACTCGGACAGAATGTTGCCGAACGACTCACCGCTCTCAACGGCAGGCTGGGTTTCTGGAGTTTCTGGATTGGACATGAAAGGGCTAGAACCTCTTCGCAGGATGTTCTATAAGCATATCATCGCCTCGCCGCGCTTCCTGTCGCGCCTCAACAGATCGCCGCCCGGTGTCCATGCCGTCAAACCCATCGGCGAGCCGACATCTTTCAGTTTTCAGTGCAGGTGCTCGACTTGGAACATCTCCATCCAAACCCCATGCGTAATTTCTGGGGGCAGCAGAAAACTCGTGCCGTAGAAGCCTTTGTAGGTTTCCAGCTTTCTTCCCGTGCCCGACTCAGCCAATTGGCGGGCCTTGCTCAAATCGGCCACTTCGATGCTGGCGCCGATTATTCCTTCGTCATGATCGGACAAATACTTTGTAAGCAGGCCGTCCTTGTTGCTCGACTCCAAAAGCAATAGCACTCCCTGCCCAGCCTTAACTTCCCGTCCGCGAGCACCGAGAGACTTCGCCTCGCGGGATTCACCAGCTTCGAGTCCAGCATCGCGAAGCGCGCGTAGTTGTGCCTCCGTGTTGTGCATGGCAAACCACACCGCGTGAATGCCCATAGCCGTGTTTGGATGATCCAACAGCCCCTCAGCACGACGCTTTTCCCGCCACCCGGCGGAAACGTATTCGATCAGGAAAATGGGTATGGCGATCCCCTTTTTGTCAGCTGCTGGCTTGTCAGCGGGCTCGACGCTGTACCACATCGGGGGAGGCGGTGTGGTCTCACCCTCGCTCATGATGCTGCCGGGGTTGGGACCAGCCACATCGAAGTTGCGCATTTTCAAGTAGTCCGCTGCTGCTTTGGCAGACGAAACGTTGATGCCAAGGAACATTGCACCCTCGTGCTTCTTCACGAAGTCAGCAATTTCGGAGGCATCGCCTTGCGCGGTCGGTGTGCTTCCGCTGACCGAGAGCAGTTCGAGATAGCTGTTGTTTTGGAGGCTGACGACGGAATTGGAGAGACCTCCGGGGAAATGGCCGCCCTTGCCAACTGTGAACCCAAGCTGTTCGTAGTCGTGTTGGGCTTGGGCGAGGTCACGAACTCCAATGCCGACGTGATCGACGCCCCACCCCTGCCCGAGAAGCGTCTGGGTGGGTGTTTGGACATTGTTCGCGCTCGGCGCAGGTGCGGTCTGAGCAGATAGCAGCAAGGTCGCTAGAAGCAGCAACACCGCAGGATGAACGCGAACCACCATATAGCCTCCGTTCGCTAGCTGGGATTCTACGCGCGCGCGAGCCGCCCGCACTAATTTCGCCTCCCACTCCTAGTGCCCCACCCACTGCGGATCGTCCTCCGGCCTGACGATCTGGCCGTCGCGCATGTGGATGATGCGGTCTCCATACTCCGCCGCCGCCGGATTATGCGTGATCATCAGCACGGTCTGCCCCAGTTCCTGATTCGACTTCCGCAACATGCTGAGCACAACGTCGGAGTTCTTGGAATCGAGGTTGCCCGTCGGTTCGTCGGCCAGCACGATCGTGGGCTTGTTGATGAGCGCCCGAGCCAGAGCGACGCGCTGCTGCTCGCCGCCGGACAGCTCTGACGGAAGATGGTCGAGCCGCTTGGTCAGGCCGAGAAGATCGGTGATGCGGTTGAAGAACGCGGGATCTCCGTTGCGGTTGCCTGAGATTTCCTCGGCGATCTCGATGTTGGAGCGGGCGTCGAGCGTGGGTAGCAGGTTGAATTTCTGGAATACGAAGCCGATCTTGCGCTTGCGCATGCGAGTGCGTTCCGCGTCAGAGAGCGTCGCCAGGTCGTCCCCGTCGAGCACCACGTTGCCGCCGTCGGCCCGCGTGAGTCCGCCCAGTAAATAAAAAAGTGTTGACTTCCCGCTGCCGGACGGGCCCACCACGCTGACGAATTCGCCCTTCTGCACGCTGAAGGAAATTCCGCGCAGCGCCTCAACCTCAATTTTGCCCACGTGATAAGTCTTGCGCAGGTCTTTTGCTTCGATGAATGCTCCGCCCATGCCTGATAAGAATCTTACACGAAGCCGTCCCCAGGGCGGACCTGCACTGTGTCACTCATAGAACCGTCTGGGAGACGGCCTTCAGGAGTTGCCGATCAGCTAGGAGCTAGAAGCTAGGAGCTGAAACTCAGGCCGCGCCGACTTGGCGCGTAACTTGCGCAGGCCGCTGCTGCATGCGCTTGGGCCCGCGCTTGCGCACCAGCAACAACCGCACGCGCTCCAGCAGATCGACAGGCGCGTACATCCCCTTGGTCAGGAACACGTCGGCTTGCGAGTCGTGGTCGTAGATGCGGACCTTGCTTGAGATCAGGATGGCGGGTGTGTGCGGCGACGATTCCTTGATCTTGGCGATCAGTTGCGGACCGTCCAGTCCCGGCATCGCCATGTCGGCGATTACCAGGTCGACTCCGCCTTGCAGGAAGCGCGTCAGGGCTTCTTCCCCGCGCGAGAAACTTGCCACGCGGTAGCCTCGGGTCTCCAGCATGATTTTGCGGTGGGAAAGGGACTGCTCGTTATCGTCTACACACAAAATCGTGCGCTTAGGTTTCATCAGCCTTCCGCAATCTGTCGGGCGTCACCGCATCAGCGGGCCGCTAAATCAACAGACGCTTTTCTCGATATGAAGAATGTCAGAGCGAGATGAATGCTAACGGGAAGCGCGCTCACTGTAAAGTAGCGTGAATGCCAATGGGACTTTCTGGCCATTGATTTTTTTTCGCGCCAGTGGGCCGCAGTGTTTTCCGCAGCTTGCGCAACGTGGGTTAGAGAAAAACTTCGCCGCGCATCACTTCGACTGCGTTGCCGCCCACGCGCACGTTAACTACCCGGTTATCGCTGTGGCCGTTCCGGGGGTTGACCTGGAATGCAGCGCGCACAAAAATCCGGCTCGGCCGCCGCATTTCCATGCCCTGCTCGATCAGGGCCCGCTCGTCAGGTTCGGCTACTCCGTGCGCCACCATCCACGCGGCCGTACAACCCGCGGCTGAACCCGTGGCCGGATCCTCGCCGTTGTAGAACAGCATGCGGGCATGCAAACGGGCCGCCGGATCGACGGTTTCACGCGTGACGAAGTACAGGAACTTCCCTCCAGTCTTCTCCAGATACTCGCTCGCGCGATTCAAGTCGACCCGCAACTTCTGGCTGACCGCCAAAGATTTCAGCGGGGTAATGGTGTAAGCGAGTCCCGTCGAAACCGTCTCGATCGGCAGCGAGGAATCGAAATCTTCCACGCGCAATCCCGTAGCGCGCGCCACCGCTTCACGATCATGCTGCATGCCAAACACCGGATCGATTTGCGTCATCTCGCCAAACGCCGCTTGGCCGGGCGCATCTTTAGCTCGCGCATCTTCAAATCGGGCATTTTCGAAATGAATCGGAACTCTTCCCACGTTCAGTTCGAGCACGATCTCCTTTGCCCCGGATTCTCCGCGCAAGGCAAACGCCGTTCCCAGCGTGGGATGGCCCGCAAACGGCAACTCTTCCTGCACGGTGAAGATTCGCACCCGCACGCCGCGTTCGCGCTCGGTTTCCGCATCGCGCGGAAAAATAAACGTCGTCTCCGACAGATTCATTTCCTTGGCGATCGACTGCATCTCCGCGTCGCTCAGCCCGTGCCCGTCGAAAAATACCGCCAGAGAATTTCCCTCGAGCGCCCGAGAAGAGAAAACATCCCACTGCGCCATGGCCAACCGCCGCGCGTTGCTCATGAACATCCCCTCGATCCTATGAATGGCCTTGCCACAGAAAGGATGCGTGGCGTTTGCGGGCGATGCAGAAGATATGCGCGTGGCGGACGGCCGACGGCGTTTGACACCGTCCGTTGGGGCTTCTATCCTAGCAACATGGTTTTTCCTTCCACCGCCCGTGCCATTTGTTGTTGTCGACCGGCGCCGGCGTGTGGGTAGGGAACTTTAGGCTTACTTTTCCCCAACCCACCCGGCAAGAACGGGTGGGTTTTGTATTGGTCTCGATTTCCCTGGATGGGATCACCGAAACCCGAGCAACCGAATAGACTTTAAGATAACGAGGAGAAAAATATGACCACCGCGACCGCGACCGAAACCTACAGCGTTCCCCGCATCAACGACACGGCCCCGGATTTCACCGCTGAAACCACGCAAGGGACGATTCACTTCCACGAGTGGATCGGCGACGGCTGGGCCATCTTATTTTCACACCCCAAAGACTTCACTCCCGTCTGCACCACCGAACTGGGCTACATGGCGAAGTTGCAACCGGAATTCGCCAAGCGCAACACCAAGATCATCGGCCTGAGCGTCGATCCCGTCACCAACCACAGCAAGTGGGCGGCCGACATCGAAGAGACCCAGGGCGCGAAAGTGAACTACCCCATGATCGGCGACCCGCAACTCAAAATCGCCAAACTTTACGGCATGCTGCCCGCCAGCGCCGGAGAGACCAGCGAAGGCCGCACCCCCGCCGATAACGCCACCGTGCGCACCGTCTTCGTCGTCGGCCCCGACAAAAAGATCAAGCTGCAAATCAGCTATCCCATGACCACGGGCCGCAACTTCGACGAAATCCTGCGCGTCATCGATTCCATGCAGCTCACCGCAAAGCACAAAGTCGCGACCCCGGTGAACTGGCAGCCCGGAGAAGACGTGATCATCACGGGCGCGGTTTCGAACGAGGAAGCGCAGCAGAAGTTCCCCGGCTTCAAGACCATCAAGCCGTATCTGCGAGTCACGGCTCAACCGAAGTAGCAGGGCCTTTTCTTGGAAATTGGAAGAACAGGTGGGGAAGAGCAAACTTCGAAAGGGCAGACTTGGGAAGGGCACGGCTTCAGCCGTGCCGCCCAAGGCCGAAGATGATGCGGGCTTTAGCCCCTGAGGGCCGCGAAGCCCATCAGCTCATTGCGCTCTTCTGTGGCATTATTCTTGGCGTGTGGAAGCGCATGCGGTCCGGTGATCGTCCCGGTCTTCAAAACCGGCGGGCGGCGGGCAATCCCGTCACCGGTGGGTTCGACCCCCACTCGCTTCCGCCAATCTTCAACAACTCGCAGACCAGAAAATCTCCCGGAAGTCATCCTCGCGCGACTCAAGATCCGGCCCGGCCGCGTCCTGGAACAAACGTGCGCCCTACTCGCGGCGCGATGCTCTTGGATACCTAGGAATTCTCCCGCGAACGATGATTGAGATCCCAGGAAGCAGTGACGGCGGTCACGATGCACCATTAAGACAAGGGCCTGCGCGATCAAGTGCCTCGAATAATGAACCGATGATATATGTGCGTGGCATCACTTAGTTTTTCCAGCGAGTCGCTCTCTGCTCAAAGTCGTTCTGCACGATTAGCTGTTCCCCTCCGCCACAGTTTCCCGAAAAGAACCTCCAGGTTCTGAAAAAACAAATCGTTGAGCAATTTTGAACAGTTCTACGGAGAGACCGCTTGCTAACTCTTAAGGTTGCAAGGGTTGTGATCCCATTGCGCGGCTGCGGTTGCGCCGAGAAGAAGAAGGTTGACGGTCATGCCTAGATACAACAATGCCAAGATCTGGTTGCCAGCATTCCTACTGCTCATTGTCGCCACCGGATGCAGCGATCCGGACAAGACTACCAACCCCAACTTAGTCCCGCCTACGGCGACTTCCGTAACCCCTCTGAGTGCTTCGACCGGAGGGTGTCCTAACGCACCAGTCACCGCCACTTTCAGCCTGGCGATGAATCCAGCCACCATCACTGGCACGACTTTTACCTTAACCGGGCCGGGCACTACCCCCGTGGCAGGAGCAGTTACCTATGCTGCGGCAAGCAACACTGCGACCTTCACGCCGACCAGCGTTCTGGCATTGAACACCGCCTATACCGCCACCATTACGACCGGAGCCTTAGACGAGTTTGGCATCGCGCTAGCCAGTAACTTTGTATGGACCTTTACCACCTCTGGCGAAGCCTGCGCTCCCCCCACCGTGCTTTCCGCAACTCCGGCCAACCTTGCGGCCGGCGTCTGTCCCGCCACGGTAGTGGCCGCCACTTTCAGCGAAGCGATGAATCCGGCCACCATCAATACCACAACCTTTACTTTGACAGCCGGCACTCCGCCTGTGGCCGTGGCGGGAGTCGTTACTTTCACTGGGTCAACCGCGACCTTCACCCCGTCAAGCGCTCTCGCGCTGAACACGGTCTATACCGCCACCATCACCACGGGGGCCCAGAACCTCAACGGCAATGGGCTGGCAAACAACTTCACGTGGAGCTTCACCACCTCGGCCACGGCATGCGCACCGCCCACTGTGATTTCCGTAGCTCCAACCATTGGCGCAACCGGTATATGCCAGAACACAGTCGTGGTGGCCACCTTCAGCGTGGCCATGAATCCTGCCACGATCAATACCACAACGTTTACGTTGGCGGCGTCCGGCACACCTGTGGCAGGAACGGTTACCTATGATGTTTCAACCTATGCCGCGACTTTCACGCCAAACTCTCCCGGCCTCGCACTGGGCACCACCTATACCGCCACCATTACCACGGGGGCCCAGGATATCGGTGGCGATGCGCTAGCTGCCAATAAAGCATGGACCTTCACCACAGCCACCACGGCATGTACAACTGCACCCACCGTACCGTTGGGAACGGCCTGCACGTTTGGAATTCTCGCCGCGACCCCCGCCGTTGCCAATAGCGGCCCCACCAACGTTACGGGAGACATCGGAATCTTTCCGGCTGCTTCGATTACGGGGTTCCCGCCGGGAACGCTGACTGGCACGGAACACAAGGGCGATGCCGTCGCCCAGACCGCGCAGGGCGACTTGACTACGGCGTATAACTTCGCCGCAGCGGCCGCGGGAGGAGCGGTCCTTCCCGCGGATATAGGAGGGGAAACCCTGGCTCCTGGCGTTTATAAGACGACCAGCGCCCAACCCTCCCTTGGAATAACCGGGAACCTTACGCTTGCCGGCAATGGAGTTTACATCTTCCAGATCGTGTCGACCCTGACCACCGCGGCCAACAACAGCGATGTGATTCTAAGTGGCGGCGCCACGGCCGAAGACGTGTTCTGGCAGGTCGGCAGTTCGGCGACGCTGGGAACGACTACGACCTTCGCAGGAACCATTATGGCTCAGGCGTCCGTTTCGCTTGACACCGGGGCAATCCTGAATGGCAGAGCGCTGGCCCGGACCGGCGCCGTCACCTTGTTAAGCAATCCGGTAAATGTACCTTCCTGTCCATAGGAGCATTCGGGAGTGAGATCAGCTGGAAGCTGACCCGCTCCCGGACAGGCAGAGGAGGGAAGAAGCATCATTTCGGCGGTTGAAGTTCGGAGGAATACTCGCATGTCATTTCAATCAAAGAGCCATCCTGGTCGGGCTTTAGCAATGCTGCCGGCAATGGTTGTCGTCCTGTGTGGGTTTGCCGCGCTCGCCGCAGCACAGGATCAGCCGGTTCCCAAATGGGAACTTTACGGCGGATACTCCGTTATCGATCCCAGCACGAATGTGCACGCTTTGCTTCCGGGAGGGATAGTCCCGGTAACCAGCCGCTTGGAATGGGATCCGCGGGGCGTGGGTGCCAGCATTACCTATGACTTCAACCGGTGGTTCGGCCTCACCTTGGATTCCAGCACTCATTTCAACAGCGGCGAGACCGGGCTGGCCAAGCGGATTGACGACACTGGATTCTCCAACCTCTCCTTCGGGCCGAAGTTCACTTTCCGCAGCCGTCATTTTTCTCCATTTCTTGAGGCGTTGGTGGGCGACCACCGCCTGATGCCGGATGCTTTCCACGACATCAGCAAATTAGGTTTCATGTTCGGCGGCGGTCTCGATGTCAACGTTTCCCGGCACATTGCTCTTCGGCTCATCCGGGCTGACTACGTAATGTCGAGTTACCGCTATGGTCCTTCGTCCTCGACGCCAAGCACGGATCTCGCGGGCGCAAGGCTGCAAGCTGGCATAGTTCTTAACTTCGGCGGCGAACGCCCGGTAACGCCACCCACGGCAGCTTGCTCGGTCGAGCCGGTCGAGGTCTTTGCCGGCGAGCCAGTGACCGCGACTGCCGCTGGATCTAATTTCAATCCCAAGCGCACGATCGTATATAACTGGAGTGGCTCCGGGCTGAAACTAGGCGGGACCGCTGCTTCCACCCAGATTGACACGACCGGCTTGCCCTCCGGCTCCTATCAGGTCACGGCCCGCTTGAGCGACGGCAGCACACATGGCGTGGCCTCCTGCAGTGCCAGCTTCGCCGTGAAAGCGCCGCGCCCACCCGTAATTTCATGCTCGGCAGATCCAGCGATCGTGCCGATGGGTGGGACCTCAACCATCAGTTCGAACGCCAGCAGCCCCGACGGACGCCGGTTGACCTACAGCTACACCGCCGGCGCCGGGACCGTTACCGGCAACACTTCCACAGCAACCCTCGACACCACAGCTGCGCAACCTGGGACGATTACCATAACCTGCAACGTAGGTGACGATCGCAATCCACCGCTCATGGCGTCCTCGATGGCCACGGTGACCGTGCAAACCCCACCGACACCGCCGCCCCCACTACCCGACATTAAGGCGATCGAGCGGAGACTCGCCCTGCACAGCGTTTACTTTGCGACGGCAAAGCCCTCGCTCGAGAATCCCGACGCCGGCCTGCTTGCCAGCCAGGAGAAAACTCTCAATGCGCTGGCCAGTGATTTCCTGACCTACCTGCAAAGCAAGCCGGACGCCCGCCTGACTCTGGAAGGCCATGCCGATCCGCGCGGCTCGGTGGAATACAATCAGGCGCTCTCCGAGCGGCGGGTTGACCGGGTGCGGCGCTTCCTGATCGAAAAGGGCGTGCCTGCCGCTAACCTGCAGACCAAGGCGTTCGGCAAACAAGAAAACCTCACCGACCGGCAGGTAAAAGACGCAGTGGAACGAAATCCTGAGTTGAGCCCAGAAGACCGGCAGAGAGTACTCAATAATATGAGGACGATCATTCTGGCTAGTAATCGCCGGGCGGACATCACTCTGAGTAACGCCGGCCAGTCGTCGCAGGAGTCCGTTCGCGAGTACCCCTTCAATGCAGCCGATTCGCTGACGCTGCTGCAGGAGGAAGGAACCAAGAAAACGAATCGGCCGGTGGCCAGGAGAAAGGCAAAGCCGAAAGCTCAATAAGGCAAAGCCGAAGGCTCGAGATTACGAGAAACCGAGTCCGACGTTCTTGCGCGTCGCTCTGTTCTCGGGATGAAATCGAGCGTTCCCCTCATGGGTGCAGACTTTGCGGTGCGTCGGTGGCGCCACATTTTCATGTGGTTCCTTGTTCTGTTTACGCTGGCGCATGCCGTGTTTACGCGCCCGCACTCGCTGCTCTGGCCTGACCTTCCAGGCGCGGAGTCTCTGCCATCCGGCCAAGGTACAACTTGTAGGAACGGTGGATGCCGTACATCACCGGGAAGACCGCGAGCGCCAATCCCCAGCCCAGATGAGAACTCACTGCCTGCACCATGGTGGTGACTCCCGCGCTGACCACGTAGTACGGGAAGGAAAGATGCGCGAGGCTCCACCAGATCTGCCCTGCCGCCTTGCCCTCACTCACCGCCACGATGGCGGCGACCGGAGCAGTCTGTCCCAGGAACAACATGGCCGTCGCCAGTGCTAACCCCAAAGTGCTGGAACTCCACTGCATCCCCGGCCAGCCATGGAAGATCAGACTCGCCAGGCAGCTGGCAAACGCCATCATGCTCACGTTGAACGTCATCTGCTGCGCGTTGAACTTGGCATTCTTCCGCGGCCAGCATTGCACCACGGTGGAAACGCAGGCAATCACCACCGCTTCGGCAGCGCTCAGATTGATGACCGCCGTCAGCAGGAATGGCAAGTTCACCGACATATTGCCGTTGATTCCCGGCAGCTTGACTTTCATCCGCGACGTCGCTGCCGCCAGCACCATCACCGCCAGAGCAAAATACGCGTGCAGCGCGTGGCTCAGGAAGGTAGCGTATCCTGCGGTGATGGCAGCGGCCAGCATCATTGCGCCGATGAAAGTCTTGATTCGCCGTGTGTTGTTCATGATCTCGTCCCCCTTCTGTGAAAGATTCACACGGCTAACTATTGCTCGTCATCTCCCGCGTCAGTGAACGCGGCGTCCGCATTGCCCACGGATGAGCCCCAGACCACACTGGTGGCCGTGGCCGTACCGTTCTTCGATCCCCAAACCACGCTGAAAGCGTTCAGCGTGTTGGTGTTCCAGGGCAGCGAACTGCCCCAGACCACGGACGCGCCGTTCACAATGGAAGCTCCCCAAACTACCGAGGTGCCCCAGACCACCGACGATCCCCAAACCACCGAGGTCGGCGCCACCGTCGAGTTTCCATACACCAGCGAGACTATGCCGGTTTGGGAGTTGTAAACTGCCGTCGGCGAAAGCGCCGATCCAACCGTAGCCGGAGCCAGCGCAGTACTGGTGTCAGCGGCCTGTACGTTCAGCAGTCCGGACCCTACTGAGAAAAGATCATAGCTAGAGGTGAAGGTCTGCGACAGGTGAGGCACATACGCCGATGTGGAAACGAGCCCCCATGCTGTGGTCATCTTGGTTGCCGAAAGCATCAGCCGGGCTTTCACTTGATCCGGAGTGAGCGTGCTTTGCTCTTGCAGCAACAAGGCCGCGGCGCCGACCACCGCCGGGGTCGCCATGCTGGTCCCACTCAGGGTGAAGTAGTCGTTGTTTCCATCGCTGCCGGTGACCAGCTCGGCCGGATACTCCGCTTCCAGCGTGGCTCCCGGAGCCGCCAGAGACACGATGCCATTTCCCGGGGCGACCATATCGGGCTTCACAACGTGATCGTAGGTCGTGGGCCCCTTCGAACTATAGCTGGCTAAGGTCTCGGCCGAAGCGGAAGTGGATCCGTTGCTCTTGGTCGCGCCCACCGTGAGGACGAAAGGATCGTTGCCCGGGGCAGTGACGGTTCCAAAGCCGTTGCTGCCATTCACGCTCAAGCGCCCGTAGTTACCGGCGGCGACCACCACCAGGATCCCGCTCTGCCATGCCGCTTCCACTGCCTGGCACAGAGGATCCTGCGTGTAGCTCACGCCGATTCCGCGGCCCAGCGACAGGTTAATGATCCGGATGTTGTAGGTGCTCTGTAACGCAATCGCCTCCTGGATGGCGGCGATTACCGTGCTGTCAGTACCCGCGCCGTTTTGATCCAGGGCGCGAAGGTCGACCAGCTGTGCGCCGGGAGCCACGCCCTCATATTGTCCACCGGAAAGAGAGCCGTTACCGGCGATGATTCCGGCCACATGCGTGCCGTGACCGTAGAGGTCGTACTGCGCTCCGCTGGAGTTAGTCGTGGGCGTTCCCGTAAAGTCCTGATGATAGACCACACGCGAGTTTCCGTTCGCACCCTGCAGATCAGGGTGGCTGTCGTTGATGCCGCTATCGATCACGGCAACGGTCACGCCCGCCCCGGTGTATCCCGCGCTCCAGGCCGCACCCACGCCAGTGGCATCGTTGGTCAGATCATCCGCCACGTTCATGGGATGATCGATGGTCACCGACGCGATTTCGGGATCGGCCTCCAATTTAGGCAGAGCGCTGACTGGAATCGTGAACGCCGCACTTTTGATCATGTGCAGTTTCGCGTTCAGACGGCCGCCGCGGCTCTGCATCTTCGCGTAGTGCCACGCCGTCGGTACCTGCCGGTATTGCACGATGACTTTTACGGTCTGGCCCTGGGTGGATCCTTGATGGGCTTTCGCCAGCAGTCCCGAAAGTTCGGGAGAGATCCGTGAGGAGAAGCGGCCGTTCCATTCGCCGCCAGTTGGCGTCGCCAGCTGTCCGAACGCCATCCCCGTGGTCAGCAGCAGCACCATGCTCAGGCGTTTGCCCCAGCCGGCGCTGTGCCGTTTACCGCGTGCCGCAGGTTTCGGCGATCTCGTTGTGTGCTCCATGAAATCTCACCCTTTCTTGCTTGTGGGGGAAAAGATCGAGCTTCGTATACACCCCTCCTGTTGCACGGGCGTAACCAATTCAAAGTTCGCAAGTAATTGTTTTGATGGGAGATAGCCGAAGCCTTCTGCGGGACTCGTGGGACATTCTGTCCCACACGAAAGGACGTGGGACAATTTGTCCCACATGCTCTTTTTCAGCGTGCCCAATGGCGGGGCATTCACAAGCACTTACGCTTTCGCTTTTACAGGCGTAACCTGCGCTTCGATGACGAACAGTTTGAGAGGCGACAGACAGAGTCAGGCTAGGATTCCGGCAGGATTTGAATCTCTACACCGATGCGATTGCGGTGACTCAGTGTGATGGCGGTAGTGGTGCAGTACAAACTGCACCACACCGGATCAAGCTGTGGGTCAACGGACCCACATCCTGCGCATGCTAAACTCGGCGACGAGCGCCCACGCCAAAGAAGTTGCTCAAGCCAAACAGAAACCCACGGCGCAAGGCAAGAAGTGAAAAAGCGCAAGATGCCAGGATGCAGACGCGCAAGCTTTAAGTTGCGCGGAGTCACCGCCAGAAGCGCCTATTCCATCCTGAGAGTGATCGCCGGATCGATGCGGGTGATCCGCAACGTAGGCAGAAAACTTGCCACTACAGCAATGAGCGCAACGAACGCCGGTACCGTAACGTCGCCCACACTTTCGTAACGGAGCGGCGTGCGCGGCCACACTGCGAAATCTCCATCCTATGATCCAATTGAGACCAAGGATTCAGTCATGCGTGTCCATCGAACCGGGCTGTGTGTGGCTTCGGTGCTCGTGTTCAACATCCTGGCTCAGGCCGTGCCTTACGCCGTGTTTCCGAAGGCCGGTCAGTTACCTTCTCCGGACGGGCGCTTCGTGGTCCGCAACATCGACCCGGTAGCTCCTGCCTCCGAGTATGTCGGTACGTTTCACTCCCTGTTTCTTGAAGATACAGCCAGCGGGCGTACCCGCAAACTGTGCGACTATGTCGGCGTAGCTGCCTTGGCATGGACCAGGAACAATTCCCTGATTATGACGGAGTACCTGAGCAAGCACACTTCCCGGGTGCGGATCTTTTCTGCCGACGAGGCGCGCGACCCAGTCGTGATCGACCAGTCGTTGCTCACCCGGCTTGTGCCCGTCGACCTTCGCCCTCAAATTCGCGAAAACGACCATGTGTTCGTCGAAGCGTCCCAAATCGAGGGGCAGATGCTCACGCTCGGCGTGTGGGGATATGGAAGACACGACGCCAATGGATTCCGCTGGCGCTGCCAGTACAGCCTGCTTGAAGGTTCGATCTCCTGCCAGGAAACGCCCGCCAGCAAATGACGGCCGCAGAACGGGAACAACGGTTGACTTCTCTCCGTAACGACCGCCGATTCATGCGATTAGCGGATGATCTGTTATTGATCCGCGGTGCATTGCGAACCGCGGCCAGCCCGGACTAGAAGTAGGACGGCAGTCAATCCCAACTAACCATTGAGGCGCTCGATGAGGCTTTCCCGTATTGTCGTTCTGTTCTTGATCTCGATTTTCGCCGCCCGGTTGACCGAGGCGCAGCAACCACGCGAGTGGGTTCCCGAAGCCGTCGAAGCCTTGCGACAGAGCGCGTCCTCGAAAACCGAGTTCACCCTCGACCACTCGACCCTGGTACTTGCGTCCAAGCTCGACCCCAACAACGATGACCTCCGGCGTGTGATTGCCGGCGTGAACGGCCTCTCGGTCCGCAGCTACCGTTTTCCCGGATCCGGGATGTATGATCCCGACGCTTTGCTCGCCGTGAAACAAGAATATAAGGATGCCGGCTGGACCCAGTTGGTGAACAAGCAGCTTGTGAATAAACACGACAAGGGCGAAGGGCCCGGTGTGACCGAACTCTGGATTCGCCTGGATAACAGCGCGATCAGCGACGTCGCGGTTCTAGTCGCCAAGTCGAATGAGATCAATTTGATCGTGGTCTCCGGCTCCATCAGCCCGCTCGACCTCTTCCACCTCGGCGGACACTTCGGCATCCCCAAGATCGCAGGCGGGGAGACGCTGCCCAACACAGAGCGCCGCCAATAGCCGGTACGCCGCATCAAGCTGGGAAATTGTCATCCCGACCGGAGCCGGAGCGACAGCGACGGCGAAGTGGAGGGACCTGCTGTTTGCGCTCCGCCTCACTGCTTCGAGCTTCCCCCAATGCCATCCCGTAAGCCCACTGGTGTACAATCGGCACCTGTTTTTGTTAAGAAACGAAGCCGCAGTGGAGAAGAGCTCCGCCCGCCGGAGGTCGACTTAATCGGCCAGTCCATCTCCTGCCAGGGTCGCCGCCGCGGGCCGTGAATCCAAAAACGAGGCAAAATGACTCTTTCCAAACTAGCCCCGATCAAACCAGCCCTGATCGAACTGGTCTCGATCAAACTAATCTCGATCGTCGTCTTTTCAACGTTGTCTCTTGCCACAACGCCTCTACCCGCGCAGGAATTGAACTCCAATTTCGCCCGCGATCCCGGCCAGCCCATCGATCAGCCGTACACCGACCATATTCACAAATACACGACCGACCCCTCCTTCCTCTCTCCTCTAGTGGATTACCTTCCGGCCTCGAAAACCGTGCCCACCCCCGCCAAGGTGCTGGGCGACGTCTCCGGCGCACCCGACATGCTGCCCTACGCCGAAGATGTTTACAAATATTTTCGCCTGCTGGAGGCGAGCAGCCCGCGCGTGAAAGTCTTCACCATCGGCCACTCCGAGGAAGGACGAGAGATGATCGTCGCCGCCATCGCCGACCAGAATCTCGTCGCTGCCGCGAAAGAGAATGACGCCCGCCTCGCCCAGCTTGCCGATCCGCGCAAGCTCGGTCTCGATGACGCCAAGGCCCGCCCGCTCATCGACCAATCCTGGCCCGTCTACTACATCACCGGCACCATTCATTCGCCTGAGACCGGCGCTCCCACGGCCCTGATGGAACTTGCTTACCGCCTGGCCGTGGACGACGCGCCCTACATCAAGTACATCCGCTCGCACATGATCGTGCTCATCACGCCCGTGGTCGAAGTCGATGGCCGCGACCGCATGGTCGACATCTACAAGTGGCACAAAGCCCATCCCGGCGCGATCTGGACGCATCTTCTTTACTGGGGCCATTACGTCGCGCACGACAATAACCGCGACGCCATGGCCATGACTCTTGACCTCACGCGCAACGTTCTCGACACTTATCTGGGCTGGCATGCGCAGGTGTTGCACGACCTGCACGAGTCGGTTCCTTTTCTCTACGACAACACGGTCGGCGATGGCCCCTACAACGCCTGGGTCGATCCCACGCTCGCCGACGAATGGGCCGAACTCGGCTGGAACAACGTTGCCCAGATGCAGAGCTTCGGCATGCCCGGCGTCTTCACCCACGGCGATTTCGATACCTGGAGTCCCGGCTACCTGATGTTTCTGGCCGGCATGCACAACGGCATCAGCCGCCTCTATGAAACCTTTGGCAACGGCGGCGCCGACACCGAAAAGCGCATCCTGCGGCCTGAAGATTATTCGCGCACCTGGTATCGTCAGAATCCTCCGCTGCCCGTGGTGAACTGGTCGCAGCGCGATAACAACAATTACGAACAAAGCGCTCTGCTCTCGACTCTCTCGTACTTCTCGCACAACACGCACCATTTCCTCGAGAACTTCTATGCCAAGAGCAAGCGCGCCGTCCAGAAGCCGTCGCTCGAAGGCCCAGCCGCCTATGTGATCCCCAGCGACCCGGCTGACGCAAGTCGCCAGGTTGAGTTATTGAAAGTATTGAAGCGCCAGCACGTCGAGATCGAACAACTCACCGACGCGGCCACTTCCGCGGTTCCCGCTGAGAAGCGCGGAGACAAGCCGAAGCAGGAAACCTTCCCCGCCGGCAGCATCGTCGTCCGCATGGATCAGCCCTATTCGCGCGTCGCCGATGCGTTGCTCGACCGCCAGTTCTGGGCCGCCGGCGATCCGCAGAAGCACCCCTACGACGACACCGGGTGGTCCTTCACTCATCTCTTCAATCTGAAAGTTGTCCGCGTCGTCGATCCTGCGATCCTCAAGTCGAAGATGACGCCGCTGGAGGATCCGGCGACGATTGCCGGCAAAGTCTCCGGCTCCGGCTCGGTACTGGCTGTGGCCAACACTGCGCAGGCTTCGCTCCTGTCCTTGGCGTACAAACTGAAAACAGCAACGATCCAGGTCGCGGAAAAGCCCTTCGATGCCGACGGCAAACATTTCCCGGCCGGCTCGCTGCTCATCACCAACGCCGGCGATGACAGCGCCAAAGTTCTGCACGATTTATCTCTCGACGCCTCGCGTCTCGCCGCAGCGCCTTCCGTGCCGGTTCACGCAGTCACTGCTCCGCGCATCGCTTTCATGCACACCTGGCTCGGAACTCAAACCGAAGGCTGGTGGCGCTATGCCTTCGACGCCGCGGGTGTGCCCTACGATTACATCAACACGCAGACGGTAGCCAGCCAGCCGGACCTTCGCGCCAAGTACGACGTCATCATCTTCGCTCCCGTCGGCCGCGTCTCTTCCCTCGAAATTCTCAACGGCATTCCCCTGTGGAACAATCCCATGCCGTGGCAGAAATCCGAGCTGACCCCCAACCTCGGCGCCATCGACAGCACCTCGGACATTCGCCCCGGCTTGGGATACGACGGCCTCGCTCATCTGAAAACGTTTGTGGAGCAGGGCGGCCTCCTCATTACCTGCGAAGATACCGCTCAGTTCGCCATCGACACGGGCCTTGCCCCCGGTGTCAGCGTCGCACCGCAGGGTGATGCCCGCGTCGTCGGCACGGTACTCAACACGGTTTTCGTCAACCACGACAGTCCAGTCGCATTCGGTTACGGAGCCAGTGTTCCCGTCATTAGCGCCGGAGGTATGGCCTTCAACGTAAGCAGCATTCTCGGCCGCACCGGCGGTCGCGTCTTGATGGACCCTTTGACTGATCCTTTGGACCCCTACGCGAAGCGCGCCACCGGCCGCGGCACCGTCGACGACAGCGACGAACCGCAGGGCAGAAAGATCACCGAACCTGAGCCGCTGGTAAAACAGCAACCCTGGGAGCCGAGGCCGCTCGATGAAGAACTCACGCGCAACAACCCGCTGGTGATTCCGCTGCAGGGCCGGCCGGATGTCATCCTGCGCTTCTCCGATGGCAAGAGCCTTTTGCTCGACGGCCTGCTCGACAAAGCCGGATCGATTGCCGAGCACGCCGTGGTTGTGGACGCGCACCTGGGCCAGGGCAACGTCCTGCTGTTCGGCAACAACCCCGTCTATCGCGGCGAGACCGTCGGCACCTACGCGCTGGTGTTCAACGCCATTCTTAACTATCGGCACCTCGCGCACGAATCCGCCGAGAAGACTCCCGCCATTCAGGCCCTGCCGCGACCGGAAACGCTCAGCCCTGCAGAGCAGGCGGCGGGAAGATAGCGAATGTGATGTAGGGGATGAAATCAGCAAGTCGATTTTAGCTGTGCGAGCGTAACCCGCTCCGCAACTGCATCATGAACGCGTATAGGAAAATAAAAAACATGAAACTCCGCTCACTCGCCGTGCTGTTCTGCGCTCTGGTCTGTGCTTCTTACTCCTGCACGCCCTCGGTAGCTCAAGCTGCTCCCTCGACACCACCCGCGGCGCGAGCCATCACGGTAGACGATGTCTTCGAAATTCATGACGTGCGCGATCCGCAAATCGCCGACGACGGCAAGTGGGTCGCCTACACAGTCGCGAGTGCCAAGCTGAAAGACGACAAAAACGAGACGCGCATCTGGATGGCGCCCGCCGGCGGAGGCGATGCCATCGTCATGACCGCCGAAGATGTTTCCTCTTCGCATCCGCGCTGGAGCCCGGACGGAAAATATCTCGCGTTTCTCTCCAAGCGCAACGAAGGCAAGACGCAGGTCTGGCTGCTCAACCGCATGGGCGGCGAGGCGCAGAAACTGACCGACGCAATTCAAGACGTGGATGATTTTGCCTGGTCGCCTGACAGCAAGCGGCTCGTAATCGTCCTGCGCGATCCCACTCCGGAAGAATTAGAAGAAGCGAAAGCGAAAGAAAAAGATAGGCCGGCCGTCGCCGACGACAAAGATAAAGACAAGAATAAAGACGCGAAGCCGAAAAAACCGAAGACTCCGCCTCCCTTCGTCGTCGATCGCTACCGCTTCAAGACCGACACGGTGGGCTACCTCGACCGCCGCCGCACTCATCTATATGTAATCGACGTGGCCACCAAGGCGGTCGTGCAGATCACTTCCGGCGACTTCGACGACAGCGAGCCGGCCTGGTCTCCCGACGGCAAACTGCTGGCGTTCCGCAGCAACCGCTCCACTCCCGATCCCGACCGCACCTACGACACAAACATCTGGGTGGTCGCCGCCGACAACACCGACAAGGGCGCGCACCTCACGCAGGTCACGACCAACCCCGGCGCCGACGCCGCGCCCGCGTGGTCGCCCGACGGCAAATGGATCACCTACGTCACGCAACTTGAACCGAAGCTGCTGGTCTACGCCACGCACCACATCGCCGTGTCTCCCGCCGCGGGAGGCGAGGCCAAAGTGCTCACGCGCACATTCGACCGCATGTCGCGCGTTCCGCGTTTCTCGCCCGACGGCCAGTTCATTTACTTCATCGCCGACGATGACGGCACGCAGAATTTGTTTCGCGTTCCGGCAGCCGGCGGCGACATTACGCGCGCCATCTCCGGACACGTTGTGGTCTCCGGCTACACCATCGCCAAGTCGGGCGACCTGGCCGCGCAGATCGCGAGCATGGACCGTCCCGGCGAAATCTTCACCCTGCCCGCGTCCGGCGCCCCGTTGACCCGTATCACGCACGTGAACGATGCGCTCATGGCAAAGATCCGCATCGTCACCCCCGAGTACGTCAAGTTCCGCAGCAAGGACGGCACCACGGTCGCGGGCTATCTCTTCAAGCCGCTGGATTATGTGGCGGGGAAAAAATATCCTACGCTGCTGCATCCGCACGGCGGACCGGTGGGCGCCTACTACGGCGACTTCAACCATTTCTCACAACTTTTCGCGGCCAACGGATACGTCGTGCTCGAGCCCAATCCGCGCGGCTCCTCCGGCTACGGACAAGATTTCTGCAAGGCCATTTTTGCCGACTGGGGCAACAAGGATTATCAGGACGACATGGCGATGGTCGACTACGCTATTGCGCAGGGCGTGGCTGATCCCGACAAACTAGGCGTGGGCGGCTGGTCGTACGGCGGCATTTCGACCGACTTCATCATCACGCAGACCACACGCTTCAAGGCCGCGATCTCCGGCGCCGGCTCGGCTTTCCTGGCGGCGCTGTACGGGCACGACCAGTACATCCTCGACTACGACGTCGAACTCGGGCACCCGTGGGAGAACCGCGCCGTGTGGGAAAAAATCTCGCCCTACTACCGGGTCGCGAACATCACCACACCGACGCTGTTCATGGGCGGCGACATCGACTGGAACGTGCCCATCCTCGGCGGCGAGCAGATGTACCAGGCTCTGAAGAGTCTGGGCCGCGAAACCGAACTCGTCGTGTATCCCGGCGAGTACCACAGTCTCAAAGCGCCGTCGCATATCAAAGACCGGCTCGAACGCCATGTCAGCTGGTTCGCGCACTACGTCAAAGCCGACGGCAGCCCGGCGCGGCCGGCCGCGAAAACGAACTGAAGCTCGGTTTGCAGCACTACGATTCGCGAAAGTCGATCATGACCGGGGCCGACCGGAACCAGTTCGTCTTGAAGCCCACATAAATGATCCCCACCGCGAACCAAATGCCGCCCACGGTCTTGGCGATGATATTCAAGTTGAACCAGATCACGCCGCAGAAGGCGAACCCGATCAGCGGCAGGATGGCGTCTCTTAAAATCTTGGGCGAAGCCCCGGTCTTCTTCGCGATCACCGTGAACTGCCAGAAGCAGGCGAAGTTCACTCCCATGAAAGCAAGAAACGCTCCGAAGTTGAGCAGCTCTGCGGCGTGTTCATAGGCGTTGCCGATGTGGTAGAGAGCGACCGCCCCAACAAACGCAATACCGCCGATCAGCAGAATGTTGTAAGTGGGAGTGCTGCTCCCGGGTTTGAGATAACCGAAAAACTTCCTCGGCAGAACGCCGTCGCGGCCCATGCCAAACAACAACCGCGCCGCGCCCAGCGTGCCGGTTAACCCGCTGCCAAAGGCGGCGACGATCAACGTCACGCCCATGGCATTGAACAGCAGCACGCCGCCCACCCGACGGCAGATGTCCATAAAAGCGGTCGTCACTTCAGGAAACGATCGCCAGTCCGGCCACACCCGCGCTCCCAGATACGATTCAAATCCGCTGCACACGCCGGCAAAAATGCAGGTCAGCACCACCGCCAGCAGAACGTTGCGTTTCGGATTTTCCACGTCTTCCGCCAGCGTGGTCACGCCGTCGAATCCAATGTAGGTGAGCGCCGCGAACGAAGTCGCCATCAGGATCTTATGCGAGTTAAATGTCTTCGGGTTATAGAACGGCTCGGTCGAAAGCAACCCGGCCCAGCCCTGCCCGAGCCACAAGTAGCGAATCGCCAGCCACACGAAAAAGGCTACCACCACCGACATGCCCGCCAGCAGCACCTTGTTGGCCCGCGCCGACGATTTCACCCCCGCCAGATTTAGCACGGTCATAATCGCGGCAATCAGCGCCGCCCATGCGATGAAGGGAATCTGCGGCAGGTAGCGTTCATGCAGCGCAGTCGAGATCCACACCGTATTGATGAGCGGCTGCAGCAGGTAGTCGAGGATCATCGCCCAGCCCGCCAGAAATCCCAGATGCGGGTTCAGTCCCCGGCCTACATAGGTGTACGCCGAGCCAGCGGTCGGATACAGCGCCCCCATGCGTCCATAGCTGACCGCGGTAATCAGCATGGCGAACAGCGCAATCAGAATGATGGTGACGAAGTGACCATCCGAAAGCTTCTGCGCCACGCCGTACAGCGGCACTGGCGCAATCGGCTGGATGAGAACGATGCCATAAAAAATCAAATCCCAAAGCGTGAGCGTGCGCCGTAGACGGGAAACGCCAGAAGCGGCGGATGAGGTTTCCATGGGCCCGGCTATGTTAGCCCATGCCGCGCCGAAACGAAATCTAACTTTCGCGAATCGTCCACCAGCCTTGAGCAGCGGCCCGTTGCCGCTGGCAAGCCTTTCGAGTTTCATCTAAAATGGTGGCCCTTCGTTCCGGAACCGCAGCCCCGCGCGAATCTGAATTCGGTTTGCGCTTCGATTTCTAGCGCCCACTCAGAAGAGGCGGGGGAGAACAACGGAAGACAACAACATGGCCAAATACGTAATCCAATCCAATCGTGGCGCGCCCCCGCAGGGCGCGTACTCTCAGGGATGGCGCGCCGGAGATTTCATCTTCGTGACCGGCACCGGACCCATCGACCCTGCCACCGGAAAATTAGCCGGCGATACCATCGAGCAGCAGACCGAGCTCACCATCGACAACCTCGCCGCCATCCTCGATGCCGATGGCGCTTCCCTCAGCGACGTGGTCAAAGCCACGGTCCATCTCAGCGACACCAGCCTCTTCGCCCGCTACAACGCGGTGTATGCTCGGCGTTTTTCGAAGCCCTATCCGGTTCGCACCACGGTAGGCAGCGATCTCGGCCATGCGCCCGGCACGCTGATCGAAATCGATTGCATCGCTTACAGCGCCGCCAAGAAGGTGAAGCCGCGTGCTGACAGGAAGAGAAAAAAGAAGGCGGGACGCTAAGAATCCGCGATGGTTACTTAACCCCGAAGAGAAACCGTGCGATCCGCCGCCTGCAGCAGCGGCCCCTCCCGCCCGCGCGCCGACACATTCTCCACCGCCTCGATCTTGCCGTCGCGCACCAGCAGCGCACGATCGAAATTATTCACCGTGGGGCAAACGTGCCGCGGAAGCAGGTACAGCGCATCCCCAATCTGCGGGCCTGCCGCTCCTTGCGCCACCGCGAGGGGTAAATGCTCTTCGCTGGGCGATTGCGGTGTAAGCTCCGGATGCCCGACCACCACGCAAGTCGGAACCCCGGCGTCGGCCGAAACCGACTTGTGGCCCGCATCGCAAGTGACCGTCCCTGCGTGCGGACGGCTCACCACCCGCGTCAATACCAGCGCCGCCGCACGGTATCCATACTCAGCGGGAAGCTGGTGCAGGCTGGTGGCGTCGCCATAAACAATCGTTCCTGGCGAAACGCGATGCACGAAATTGCCGCCGCGAAAGTCTTCATAGCTGAGCGAACAGGGAAACGTCGGCGTCCCTGCGGTGATCACTTCCGGCACATTCATGCCGGAGCGTTCGAGTTCGCTCACAATATCGAGCAAGCGATCGTAGCCGCGATGCGCCTCCCGCGCTCGCTCGCTTTCCGCCAGGCTGCCGTATTGGCCGTCATAATAATGCAGCCCGCGGAACGCAAGGCCGGCATCGACAATCGCGCGCGCCAGCGAAATTACTCTTTCACTCTGGTTCTGCTCAATGCCAGTTCGATTCATGCCCGAATTGATGTCGAGAAAAATTCCGACGCGGCTGCCGCGCCATTGCCGCACCTGCTCCTCGCTCTCGGCCAGAACCGAAATGCGCACGTCTGAAAATTGTTCCGCGATCTCCCGCGCCCGGCGGGCATTCGCGCCCATGGCCGGATAGGCATAGAGCACATCGTTCGCGCCGTTCTGGCAGGCCACCAATAGCTCCAGCGTGGTCGCGCACTTGAAATTGCGCACGCCGCGCTCCACCAGCAGGCGCAGGGTGTAGCCAAGCTTCGCGGTTTTGATGTGTACCCGCCAGCGATCGGCATTGCCCGCCAGCAACTCCAATGTCCGCTCGATGTTCGCCTCAATTACTTGGGGATACAGCACCAGCGTCGGCGTCAGAACATCTTCAATGCCGACGACGCCGTAGCATTGGTCCCAGCCCAATTCGCTCAACATGGACTTTTCGCTCGCCATAACGGTATTCGATGATACCGCGCAAGCGCCTTGAATCGCATCCACTTCGCACCATCCCGTGGCGTCATTCCGAGCGAGCCGCTTTTCAGGCGACGCAAGGAAAAAAGCAAGCCGATCCATTATGCAGAGCGCCGGTTGACGCCCCACGTCGCTCAGAGTAGTCTCTCTGAACCTTCGTGTGCGCGAGGCCATCTGGCAGAAAACAGCGAGAGTTCAGCCGACCGACCAGCCCAGCGACCAGATTTAGTTCGCGGCTTAGGCCTGTGGTCCGCCACGGCGATCGTGATCGGCGACACCATCGGCACCGGAGTTTTTCTCGTCACCAGCGACATGGCCCGCGCCGTTGGCTCGGCCACGCTGGTTTTCGTCGCGTGGATTGCCGGCGGTTTCATCGTGCTGTGCGGCGCATTCTGCTATGCCGAACTGGGCGCCGCATTCCCCAAAGCGGGCGGCCCTTACGTCTACCTCAGCCGCGGCCTCGGACCGCTCTGGGGATTTCTTTTCGGCTGGATGAGTTCGTTCCTCGATCGGCCGGTGGCTATGGCAACGCTGGCCGCGGGATTGTTGCGATTCGCCGGATTTCTATTCCCCATCGTGGCCACACCCTTGTTCCGCGGACATCTCGCAAGCTACGACTTCACGTTCACCGCAGCTCAGCCCCTCGCGGCGCTCGTGGTGATCGCCGTGACGGCCGTCAATTACTTGAGCGTGCGCATGGGCGGCGCGATCCAACTCTTTCTAACCTGCCTGAAGATGTCAACGATCGTGGTGATCGTGATCGCAGGCGTTCTCTTCGGAGGCCGCCATGCGTTCGAAACTGCCTCGCTGGCTGCGCCCTCGGAAATCATGACATGGCGAACCATCGGCTCCGTGCTCACCGCTCTGGTTCCAGCCATGTGGGCCTACAACGGTTTCAATGACCTCGGCTCCTTGGGCGAAGAAATTCTCCATCCCCAAAAAAACATTCCAATCGCAATTATTCTGGGACTCTTCACGGTGGGCAGCCTTTACCTGCTCGCAAACGTGGTCTATTTCCACACTCTGCCCTTCGCGCAGATCGCCGCTTCCCCGCACGTCGCGTCCGATGTCGTACGGTCGTTCGCCGGTTCGCGCGGGGCCGCCTGGCTCACCGTTGCGATGGCCATCTCCGCGTTAGGAGCGCTCCACGTGGTAGTGATGACCGGCGCCCGCATTCCTTATGCGATGGCGCGCGACGGCGTATTCTTCCAGTTCGCCAAGCGCATTCAGCCTTCGTTTCACACGCCCAGCGGCGCGCTGATTTTTCTCGGTTCCGTCGCCGCGCTGCTCGCCTTGACGGGAACTTTTGAAGAACTCTATTCGCTCTTCGTTTTCGCCGTCTGGATTTTCTTCGCGCTGACTGCGATCGCCGTTCTTCGCCTGCGCCGAACCGAGCCGGACCTTCCCCGGCCTTACCGGGCGTGGGGTTATCCCTGGACTCCGCTGATTTTTCTGTTCGCCGCAGTAGCCTTGACCATCAACTTGTGGATGGTCCGGCCGGCGCGCTCCTCGCTCGGGCTGGCCGTGATCGCGGCCGGCATTCCATTCTTCTACCGCTGGCGGAAGTCGCCCCGCGCCTCCGAACTTGATCAGACCTGAAGACTACGCAGGTAAGGAACGCTGGCTTTCATCATGTCGAGATTCATTTCGACAAAATAATTCTTGATGCCGCCAGTCTTCGCCGCCGTAAAAATCTTCTTCCAATCCAGCGAGTCCTGTCCCACCGGCGCAACTTTCTTAGCATCGGCCGCCCAGCCTTGCACGTGCATCGAAATGAAGCGCCCGGGATACTTCGTGAAATATTCCGCCGCGTCGTAACCCCGGCTGATGGTCGAAACCTGGAACTGAAACTTCACCAGCTTCGGGTCCAGAAGTCCGAACAGCACATCATAGGTTCGCTTGCCCTCGACCATCGTCAACTCGAAGTCCTCATTGTGAAGTCCCTGCTGGATGCCGGCCTTGGCCGCTTGTTCGCCCATCTTGTTGTATTCGTCGGCCGCCTTCTTCACATCGTCCATCGTCGGATTTTTCGGCCCATCGAGGCTGGGCACACACATCTGCGTGAGCCCAACATCTTTCGCCCAGGCGATGGCTCGCGCTTGATCCTTTCTCAGTTCGTCGATGCCGAAATGCGAACTCACGCAGCTGACGCCGGCGTCACCCAGAATTTTCCGCAGCTCCGCGCCTTTGTACTTGCCGATCCCGGCGAAGCCCTCATCGGCGTAACCGACCGGCGAGCACAGCTCAATCGTCTTGAATCCGGCTGCGGCCAGTTGCTTAATCGTGCCGGGAAAGTCCTGCGCAATCATTTTCCGGACCGGCCACGTTTGACATCCAATAGGCATTCCCAGCGGATCGCCGCGCAGTTCGAGCGCACCAGCCGAAAGAAAACCAGCCGCGGCCGTGTACGTCGCCACACTCTGCAGGAACTCTCTTCTCGAAGTCTTAGACATGAAATGCCTCCTTATCCAGCGAACGAACGCGTTGTGTATGCTTTCCGATCTCCAGGCTGCTCTCTTCACCGGCCCTCAGGGGCTAAAGCCCATGCTCAGAGCAACCGCTGACGCGGCCCCTTCGACAAGCTCAGGGCAAGCTCTGAAGCGCCGCTCTTCCACGTTACTGCATGCGCGCGGGACCTCCCCGCGGGATCATCCGGCCAGGTTGCATGCGCCAGGCCTTGAACTCGTGCTACGAGAATCATGCATCTCCTCCGCCCACTGTCCCCGACGCCACCGTGGAAGAGCGGCCCTTCAGAGCTTGCCCTGAGCTTGTCGAAGGGGCCGCGTCACGCGCCGGCCGGGACGCGGGCTTTAGCCTCTGTAGTCGCTACAGTTCCCACCCGCTGCGTCGCTCCGGACGGACCCACTTCTGCGCGACATCCGAACTCACCTTCAGGTTCGACCGGTCCCAAGTGACTCTTTCTCCCAGCCGAGCCGCAACGTTTCCCAGCAGCAACGTTTCGGTGACCATGCCCTCGAATTCGAAGTTCCCCCCGGGCTTCACCTTGCCGCCCTTGCAGGCGTCGAGCCATTCCCGCTCGTTGCCCGGCGACCGGGGCAGCGTTTTTGGCGGCTGTTTGTAGGCATCCATTTTCGATTGCGGAATCAGCCTGGGGCTGCCTCCGTTGAACGTGCACAGAATTTTGCCGCGGTCTCCGATGAAGAGCATCCCCTCATTCTCTTCTTCTTCCTCCGGCGCCTTCAGGGGACGATTCTCTTCCAGTTCCTCCGGACGCGCCGGCCTCAGCCCGCCGTCATACCACGTGAATTTCACCGGCGGCATGTCGCCGCGGGCCGCGAAGTTGTAGCGGATGATCGAGGCCAGCGGGTAAGTCTCGTCATAGCGGTCACTGGAACTGGCTTCCACGCCCACCGGCGCATCCAGCTTCAACACGCGAAAAATCGTGTCGAAGCTGTAGGAGCCCATGTCACCCAACGCGCCACACCCAAAGTCAGCCCACCCGCGCCAAACAAAGGGCAGATACGCATGATTAAACGGCCGCTGCGGCGCGGGTCCCAGCCAAAGGTCCCAATCCAACCCTTCGGGCACAGGTTCAGTTTCTTTCGGCCGTTCGATTCCCTGCGGCCAGAAAGGACGGCTCGACCAGTTCTTGACCTCGCGCACCGGACCAATGGCGCCGTCCCAAATCCATTCGCAGAGCTGGCGAGTGGATTCCGACGCCTGGTTGCCCACCGCAATCTGCGTAGCCACGCCGGTCTCGCGCGCGATCTCGGCAATGCGCCGCGCCTCATAAATCGTGTGCGTCAGCGGCTTCTGGCAGAAAACATGTTTGCCCTTTTTCATCGCCGCAGCCGAAACCGCCGCATGCAGATTGTCGGTGGTGCACACCACCACGGCGTCGAGATCTTTCTGCTTCTCCAGCAACTCGCGAAAGTCGTTGTAGGCCGCGCAGCCGCTATATTTGCCGGAGCGCTTCTGCGTCCCGTAATAGCCCTCCACAATTTTCTGGCAAGGTTCGCGGCCGGCCACGCCGCTGGTCACGGCGAGCGTGTGCGATAGCTGAATCGGCTGGTCGGGACTGAGCCAATCCCAGCCGCTATCGACGCCCAGCAGTTTGCGCACGGACTTGCAGAACTCATGCGTATCCCACTGCGGATAATCCGAGCCGGACTTGTTGACGTCGCAGACGGCCACGCCCTGTACGTCGGGCTCGTGCAGGAAGTGCAGCATGACGCGCAACCCCTGCGCCCCCACGCCAATGAAAGCGATATTGACCTTGTCGCTGGGCGCAACAAAGCCGGGCCCGCCCAGCACTCGCCGCGGCACAATCGAAAACCCAACCGCCGCCGCGGCCGTTTGCCCGATGAACTTGCGCCGCGAAATCGCGCTCTCCAAGAAACTGCGAGACCGAAGCTGATTCTTCACTGTCCCCTCCTTCACCGCAGCTCACAGGTTGCGGGGATCGCCACCGCTTAATTTAACCGCATACTGTAAACCAAGCGGAGGTCCGCGTGGGGAAAAGTTGAGACCCAGCAAGCCAAAAACGCTCCATGTCCCGAACGCACCGGGGCGTTATACTCAGCCTTCGATCTGGATCGGAATCGCCATGGCCAACATCCTGTATGGAGTCAACGGCGAAGGGGCAGGCCACTCCACTCGCGCCCGCGAAGTGCTCGCTCATCTCGTCGCCCAGGGACACACCATACACGTCGCCTCCTTCGACCGCGGCCTGCAGAATTTGAAAGCGGATTTCGATGTCACCGAGATCTACGGATTCCGCTTCGCCTACCTCAACAACCGCGTCCGCTACAACCGCACCATCGCGAAGAATCTGATCACCGTCCCGCAAGCCGCTCGCAGTCTCTCCCGCCTCAATCGCCTCGTCGACGAATGGAAGATCGACCTGGTCATCACCGACTTCGAGCCGCTCACCTGTCACGTGGGCCACAAAAAAAGTCTCCCGGTTATCTCCATCGATAACCAGCACTGCCTCACCAACGCCGTCGTGTCTTATCCCAAGCGGTACCGGCGCGACGCCGCGGCCGCCAAGCTCGTCACCCGCCTGATGACTCCGCGGGCCAATGCCTATCTCGTCATTTCTTTTTTCACCGCGCCTATCCGTAAGCGCAACACGTTCCTGTTTCCTCCCCTGCTGCGCCAGGAAGTCCTTGACGCCAGACCCACCCAAGGCGAACATGTGCTCGTCTACGTGACGTCGCCCGCGCCAGAACTGGCCAAGCTGCTCGGCTCGGTTCGCTGTTCATTCATGGCTTACGGTTTCGGCCGCGAAGGCCGCAACGAAACTGGCAACATCCTTTATAAGAAGCCTTCGCTCGACGGCTTTTTCGCCGACCTCACCAGCGCCTGCGCCATCATCGCCAACTCCGGATTCTCCCTCGTCACCGAAGCTCTGTACCTGGGCAAGCCCTATCTGGCCGTGCCCGTGAGCCACCAGTTCGAGCAGATTTTCAACGCGTATTGGCTGGAAAAGTCCGGCTACGGCGCCTACTGGGAGCAGTTGAATAGAGAGCGCGTCGAAGCTTTTCTCTACAACCTGCCGCACTATCGCGAAGCGCTGGCCGGCTACCCGCGAACCGGAAATCGCGCCCTTCTCCAAAAACTGGATGCGCTGATCGCCGGCTACGCGGTTGTTTAGCCGTGCACAGAAAATCTGATTGGCACAACAGGATTGACGCAACAGCCGATTAACGCAATAGTCGGTTAACGGAGCAGGAAGAAAGCCGCGGCAGCCGCGGCCGCGACCAGCAGAATCACGCCGATAATGTACTTGTTCGCCGACAGCCACGATTGCGAGGGCTCCAGACCCGCGCTCAACACGAACTCTGGCGATGCAACTTGCGAGGACTGTGCCGCGGGTTCGGGCCCGGTTTCACCCGCGAGCGGGTTCGATGCTGGCATCGCGGCCGCTGGCACCGCTGACGATGCGCTTCCCTCCCGGCCGGAAGCCGCGACCGCAGCGGATACGCTCTGCCGTGCTGGCGGGGCGGCGCTCGCCGCAGTCGACTGCCCCCCCGCCGCAAACGCCCTTACTTCCGGTTTAGAAACCGCGGGCGCACCCTGCACTGCGCCCCGCCGAGGTGCCGCCAGTCCGACTTTCAGTTGTCCCCGCCATTTCTTCTCTTCACACTCCACGCAAAGCACGCGGCCTGCCGATACCGGAAAGCCGCAGGCCTCACATTTGTGCAGACTCCTCAATACCGGCGGAACATGGCTCTGGTCGGGCTCTTCCAGCTTTCCCGCATCGGCCGCAGGATTCATCGCGGCTGACCAGAACAGAGGCCGTTTCGGCGGCACGGTTTCCGCACCAGGCACTGGCTCCGCCCGCTGCGGAACTTCTGCCGCCGCCGCATTCTCGACAGCCGTCGCTCTATCTTCTTGCGCGGCTTGCGAGAGCGTGGGGATTTCCGCATCCCGTGCGTCCGGCGCTGCGATCGGGCTGCTCTGTTCCGTGAGCGCTTCCGCTCCCGCGGCAGTCAGTCTTTCGGAACCCTCCTCAGCCGCAACCTCCAGAATCGGCTCTTCCTCTTCCCGAACCGCGCCTTCTAGGATCGGGTCTTCGAAAGCAAGGTCTGCGACCACCTGCCCGTCCAGAACCTGATCCTCCGGGACCTCAACATAAACTTCCCCGGCTCTATCTTCCTCGACTTCAAGCTGCTCGAAGCCCGGCCCGGAAATTTCGCTCATCTTCAGCCGCTCCGGCAGGCTCTCCGCGGCGTGGGCCAGCCGAACCGCGGTCTCGACCATTTCGCTCAGCCGCTGGATCGCCGAAACATCGCGTGCGCCGAAGGCATTCGCCTGGCCAGAAAAAAGTTCAAAGACGCCCAGCACCCCGTCGTCGTTCACCACCGGCATCACCACCACCGACGCGATTCCCAACTGGCGGCACACTTCGCGGTTCACCCGCGCGTCGCGCTCGGCGTCGTCGCAGCGCAGCGCCTGCCGCGTGCGCACGCTTTCTCCGGAAAGCCCGAACTCGGTGGAAAGCAGCGCGCCCAGCTCGGGCGCGTTCAATCCCGCGCTGGCGCGGCACAGCATGTCATTCTTGCCGTCGCGCCGGAGGGCGATGGCCACGCCGCTCGCGCCCGTAATGTATTGGGCTCGATCAGCCAGCAACTGCAGCGCCGCGTCCAGATCGCGTTGCGCCATCTCCGCCAGCGAACGCCCTCCATCCTCACCCGGAAAACGCACGGCCTGATCGCCGGACGCCAAATTGCCGAAAGGAAGATTTCCAGAAGAAAGATTGCCAGAGGAGAGATTGCCCGCAGAAAAGTTGGCTGACGCCAGACTGCCCGCAGCGAGTTTGGCGCTCGCCTCCGCGCGCGCCGCGGCCAGGGCCGCCGAAACGCTGGCCTGCCGAACCCGGGTTGCGTTGTTCTCCTGCACTGCCTGCTCCCGATGCACTCCGCGCTTCGCGCGCGGGCTAGTCATCCCCTGGATCTGCGCCGGATCGGGTGCAATCCACCCGCCGCAGCTCGTCCAAATTATTATAAGGATGCAGTACTTGGAGTCTCGCTCGGAGCGTGCGAGGTGTCAAGAATCTCCCCACGCGGAAGTACTAAGCCAAAAGTTCCATCGTAGAGATGTTGCGGGGAGTGTCCATCTTGGTCCGTGTTGTGTCGCTTCCGTGGCCTCACTTCACATCGTGAAGAGTGCTGCCGCAATCGCCGTGGAAGAGCGGCGCTTCAGCGCCGCGAAAGGGAGAGCCAAATCAACTCGGGCTTTAGCCCCTGTCGGGGCAACTACCCTCTCCGCCGCCGCAACGCCGCCTGCGCCAGCCCGTTCGCTTCCGCATTCTCTTCCCGCCGCACGTGCGAGATGGAAAATGTCAGCGACCGCGCCAACTTCCGGCAGGTCCAATGCAACGAATACAGCCGCGGGCTGCGGCACGTGTACTCCCCCGTCATCTGCCGGACCACCACCTGCGAGTCAGAATAAACGTGGAGTTTCTGCGCCTTGCGCGACACCGCATACTGTAGCGCTTCCATCAGCGCGGCATACTCCGCGACGTTGTTGTCCTGGTGGCCAATCCACTTGGCGATGCGTACCGGGCCGCTGGCGCAGCCGTTAATCACCACCCCAATGCCCGACGGCCCCGGATTTCCCAGGCAACCGCCGTCCACATAAGCCACCAGTTCTGCCATCACCATTCCACTGTGTGCCCCATTTCTCGCGCGCTCTTTGCGCGAGAAAGCCTGCCCTGAGCCTGTCGAAGGGTGGGGGTCTTCATTTCTGTTGCTCGCCCCATCTCGCCTTTGGCTAGAGTTGGATTCGTACTCTTTGAACGATGCGCCATTGCGCTTCACGCGTCAAGACGATTATTAGGTTCGCTTTCATCACGATTGGCGTGTGCCCCAGCGCTGTGCAATCTTATGTGTAAAACCAGGACGAATTAAAACCGGCCTTGAATAACCCGCCGTTCTGCAACCATTTGCATTTTTCGTTATGCACAGGTTTGCCCGGAGCTATTGCACCAATAGTTTGCGTTGACTTTTGTGAACCGTCTGTTAAATTTGCTTCCGTCGACGGTCGAAAGGGACGGCACAATAACACTGAGCTGACCCAAAGTAGACTGAGTGATCAGCCCGGCGGGGCGACCTGCCAGGCGACCAGACCTGAAAAAACCGACGGCTCAGCGAGGGGCAGTTGGGGTTTGGAACTGCGAAAGCAGTGATCGCATCAAGGGGTCGTGACGGTACATGCGTCCACGCTGTTGGCTCCCTCGCAGGAGCTGACGGCTAGAGCATAACCAATGTCACGGCCCTTTCAATTTTTTCCCGCCTGTTTTCCCTCAAGCTGACTACCTGAATACATAAGTGGTATAGCGATGCTGCGCCACCTGCGTTGGGGCTGCTACCATGGCCGCATGTTCAATTTTGGGAAGCCGAAAACAGCTGGCGACTGGATAGTTCACATCGCGGGGGCCATCGTCGCCCTATTACTCGTCTGGTGGATGCTTCGAATGTACGTACTGTGAATGCACTCAAGCCGCTCTCCTGCGTGGGCAATTCTGAGATCGACGGCCATTCGTCGAGCCAGTCGAGAAGGCCGTCTCGCCGATAAAGCGAGCCAGGTTATCGCGCTCGACGCGCTTCTGAGCGGAGCATAGGCCATCTATCGCCGCTCTTCCATCGGATCAGCGGCTGTGGAAGGATTCATCGAAATTTAATGTGCATTCAGGTTTTTTTATTGCCGCAGTACAGCATTGCCTGTATTGTTTACCCAACTCCAGACCTAGATTTCGAAAGACCTAAATTTCTAACCGTCCTGGAAGCGGCGATCTCGCGCTGACGCACCGGTGTGCCGGTTGCGGCGATGTCGAGGAATGCACTTCCGGGCAATCGCGGGAGTGTCTTCATTGAAGTCTGTAAAGCTGGTTTTAGGCCTTCTGTTCGTTTTCGCTGCTTCTCATCCCTTCGTGTCTGCGCAAACCGGGGCGGTTCCGCATTCCTCACACATTTGGATTGTCACAGAGGAAAATCACAGCTATGAAGACGTGATTGGCAACTCGGATATGCCTTACTTCAACTCCCTTGCCAACACCTACGGACTGGCTACGCAATATTACTCGACGCAGCACAACTCGCTATCGGCGCTGATGTGGCTGGTCGCCGGTGAAGAAGTCACGTCGGATGACGACGCGGCGGGTTGCTTCAATGTGGACAACGTCGTGCGGCATTTGTTGGCGCAGAACGCTACGTGGAAAGCTTATGAAGAGGACTTACCGTACCCTGGCTTCCAGGGATTGAGTTACGACAATTACGTTCGACGGCACAATCCGCTGATTGATTTCAGCGATTCCTGCGCGGCGTCACAGGAAGATAATTCAGTTCCGTTTACTCAGCTCGCGACCGACATGCAGAACAATGCAACGCCGGCTTATGCGTATATCACGCCGAATCTGGACGATGATGCGCATAACGGCACACTGCAGCAAGCCGACCAATGGTTGTCGGAACAAATTCCTGCGATCCTTGCACAGCCCGAGTTCCAGCCCGGTGGCGATGGTTTAATGTTTGTAGTGTGGGATGAGGGCGATCTGGCGGGTGAAGGCGGATCGGGCGACGGATCGAGCGATGATGACCGCTGTGCTTCGAACATTCAGACTGGATGCGGCGGGCGCGTAGCTACGCTCGTCATCGGTCCGCAGGTCAAGCCGGCGTATCAGTCCACCGTGCCTTATGCGCACGTGAATTTACTGGCGACGGTCTGTGCGGCTGCGGGATTCTCTTCGTGCCCCGGCGCAGGAGCATTGGCCGATCCTATGTCTGACTTCTTCAACACAGTGAACATCGGTACGCCGTTCAACAATGCGGTTGTCGCGTCACCGGTGCAAATCAATGCCACGTCCAGCAACTCCAGTGCAGTCTTCGCGATGCAAATCTACGTGGACAATGCGCTGGCCTATCAAGTCAGTGGAAACCAGGTAAACACAACGATACCGATGAGTTCCGGCTCGCATAATGTGGTGGTGCAATCGTGGGATACGCAAGGCGGCATCCACAAAAGCGGAATCGATGTCACCGCCCAATCGGGGGCGGTGGTGGTCACCACGCCAACGCCGAATGCAGTGCTTTCTTCGCCGGTGGAAATTGCCGCTACAGGCGGCGGGCAGAGCAGGGTTTACGCGATGCAAATTTACGTGGACAACACGCTGCAGTATCAGGTGAACAGCGCGAGCGTGAACACCACCGTTTCCATGAGTCCCGGTCAGCATTCCGTCGTAGTGCAGGCATGGGACGATTCAGGCGGGATTACGAAAAATGGCGTCTACGTAACGGTCGCTACGCCATCCATCACGATCAGCTCGCCTTCGCCGAACTATTCCGGGTATTCCCCTGTGCAAATGCTGGCAACTTCCGTCGATCCGAATCCGGTTTACGCCATGCAGATATACGTTGACAACATATTGTCCTATCAATACACCGGACCGGGAGTACAGGCCGACCTGAACCTGACTGCGGGAACGCACAATGTGGTATTCCAGGCCTGGGATACAGCAGGCGGAATCTACAAGCAAAGCACTACCGTGAACATAACGCCGACCGTGCCCGCGTTTTCCACGCCTACGGCGAACAGCAGCGTGATATCTCCGTTGACGGTAGAGGCATCTGTGCCGAGCGACGCGCCAGTCATAGCCATGCAACTGTATGTCGACAACATTCTCCAATACACGGCCAGCGGTCTCAGCCTGGATACGCAGGTGACTCTGCCGCCCGGTCAGCATTATCTGGTCGCACAAGCCTGGGACACCGGTGGAGGAACATGGAAAACGGGCGAATACGTTACGGTTGCGAGCCCGAGTGGAGTGAAGTGACAGATCCGGACGAAGCGAATGTCATGAGTTTGCGCCGTCTATTCGCCCTTTCAACAGCTACTTCGTTTACACCCAAAATAAACAGATGCAGGCTGGTCTCCCTCCTCTGTAAGGGAAGTGCAGGGCTTGCTTGAATCGCTACCTCCCCACCCTCGCTAGAAAATCGTTTTACTAACTCACCCCCTCCTGTGGGATAATTCCTCCCCGGAAGCTCTAAAGTCCCAAAGCTGAAATCCAAGCTCTGAAATTCAAAGACGGAGAACCTCATGTCCAAATATCCCCTGTCCCGCCGTCAATTCATTCACCTCGGAACCGGCGCGCTTGCCGCCACCACGGTCGCCAAAAATATCCTGCAGCCTCATCTGCTGTCCGCCGCGACGCGTCCCGTCGCTCCCAGCGATACCATCCGTTTCGCTTCCATCGGCACCGGCATTCGCGGATGCGAACACCTCGAAGCTTCGCTCAGCGTTCCCGGCGTGAAGTGCGTCGCGGTTTGTGACTTATACGACAGCCGCCACACCGCAGCCCAGGAATCTGTCAAGAACCCCAGCGTCCCCGCCACCCGCGACTATCGCAGCATCCTCGATCGCAAAGATGTCGACTCCGTCCTCATCGCCACTATGGACCACAATCATCGCCGCATCTTCGAGGATGCCTGCGCCGCCGGCAAAGACATTTACTGCGAGAAGCCCATGTCGCACACGCCCGAAGACGGATTTGCGATGGTCGAAGCCGCGCACAAAAACGGCCGCATGGTCTGCATCGGCAGCCAGCGCGTCAGCTCCGTGCTCTACGCCAAAGCCAAGGAGATTTACGATTCCGGCAAGCTCGGCGAGGTCTTCTCCATCAACGCCTACTGGGATCGCAATTCTCCCAGCGGCGCCTGGGTCTATCCCATCCCGCCCGACGCCAGCGAATCCACCATCGACTGGAATGCTTTCCTCGGCGCTGCTCCCAAGCACGCCTTCGATCCCGTCCGCTTCTTCCGCTGGCGCTGCTTCACCGATTACGGCGAGGGCCTCGGCGGCGATCTCTTCGTCCACCTGCTCTCCGGCATTCAGTTCATTGCCGGCATCAAAGAGCCCGCTCTGCGTGCCCAGTCCTCCGGCGGCCTGTTCCACTTCAAGGATGGCCGCGAGTTCCCCGACCTTATCGAAACGCTCTACGACTATCCCAACTGCCGCGTGACCCTGCGCTGCAACCTCAACAACGCCGGTGGAGAATTCATCGGCTTCTACGGCACCAAGGGCACCATGATCATCAAAGATTCAACCCTGAGCTACAAGCCCGAAGACACCCGCCCCGAGCCCGAAGGCTATTCGGTCGGCGGCTGGCCGAAGAAGCTGCGGGACCAATATCTTGAGCAGTGGCACGCCGAACATCCCGAAACCGCTGCCCTCATGTCGGCCGTGAACCAAGAAGGCGAGTCCTACGCCACGCCCCCCGGCTACAGCGATACCGTCGATCACCAGGCCAACTTCTACAACGCCGTGCGCACGCGCAAGCCAGTCGCCGAAAACGAAATTTTCGGCAACCACGCCGCCATCGGCTGTCACCTGGCGAATTTCTCCTATTTCAACAAGTGTGTCGCAGTCTGGGATCCAGCAGCAAAAAAGATCGTCAAAGGATAAACTGCTCGAGATTTGTCATCCCGACCGGAGCCTGCCCTTCCCAAAGGGAAGGGCAGGCGCAGTGGAGGGACCTGCTGTTTACGCAGGGACGCAACGCGCAGACTTTGAGTAACAATTCTTTACTCGTCGTTACCCGATTACCACCCACATTGACGCGGTTGTGGAGTATCTTCTCCTTGGGCGAAGGCGTCCAACGAAAACAGGGCTTCGCTCCTCGCGGGTCGAAAGTAGTAGGAGGTCTTCATGCGGCTCTCCAGCAGCCTGGCTCTCTTAGTCGTTCTCCCGTTCTCTACGGCAATCCTGGCGCAAAATTCCTCAAGCGGCGCGGATCCTTCGGCCCAACCCGCGCAGAGCGCTCTCGCCCAAACCCAGACTGAACCCGCCGCCGGCACTCCTACCTTCCACAGCACCGTGCGCCGCGTCATCGTAGACGTCGTGGTGCGCGATTCCAACAACAAGCCCGTCCACGGCCTCACCGCCGGCGATTTTGTTGTGGCCGAAGACGGCCACCCGCAAAACATTCTCTCCTTCGATACCTTCAATCTCGACACACCGTCGATTGCTCTTCCGCCCAACGTCCCGCGTCCGCCCGTGAATCATTTCGTGAACATTCCGCCGATCCCCGAGCGCGGCCCGCTCTACGTGATTCTCTACGACATGGTCAACATAGATATCGGCGACCAGCTCGACGCCCGCCGCCAGGTCATGAAGTTCATCAAGAGCATGCCCGACGGCACCCGCTTCGCGATTTTCGTCCGCTCCGACGGCCTCTACCTGGTGCAGGGTTTCACTGCCGACAAAGACCTCTTATACGCCACCCTCGATCCGCAAAATCCTAAGCCCCACGTTCCCAAGGTATTCATGATGGGGAAAAATCTCGGATACGGGGATCCCGCCTCCATGATGAACGTGTTGACGCAGGTCACCGAATTTCTCGAGGGCGTGCCCGGACACAAGAACCTGATCTGGTTGGCCGGAACTTTTCCCCTGGCACTGGTTCCGCGCAAGGAAGATCCGCGTGAATATGAAGACCAGATCATCGCCGAGATCAACGTGCTGACGCGGGCACAGGTCGCGGTTTACCCCATCAATGTTGGCGGAGTCCCGGTCAATCCGCCAGGTATGCTGACTGGAGCCCGTCCGCATGGCGGAAACGCCAATCAATCTGGTCAACAGCCACTCCCCAATGAAAGCTCTCCAGCGTCAACATCCAGCGATCCTTTTTTCAACAGCCTCAGCGGTTCCACTCGCGATCCCACCGGATTGCTCGCGTCCATGGAGGCGCAAGGCTCGGGCGATTCCATGTACACCGACTATGACATTCAGAAGGCGCTAGCCGAGGCGTCCGGCGGCCACGCGTTTTACAGCACCAACGATGTCACGGCCGCGCTCAATGACGCCACCGAAATTGGCGGCAACTACTATTCCCTGACTTACTCCCCCACCAACCTGAAAGATGACGGAGGCCGGCGCGGCATCGCCGTGAGATGCACACAGAAAGGATATAAACTCTCCTATCGCCGTTTCTATTTCACCACCGCGCTCAGGCCCCCGGAACAACCCGCAAAACTCGCCGACAATTCTGCCGCATCGCCAACGCCCGCGGAATATGACGCGCTCCAGTCCAACATGAAACACGGCGCGCCCATGGTCCACGACCTTCTGTTCTCGGCGCACATCCACGCCGATGGCAGCCCCGCCAAGGCCACTGCCGAGCAGATGTCTCAACTGGCCGACCAGCCCGCCTACGTCAGCACCCGCCACAAAGACAAGCCGCTCGCTGCCGTCGATCTTCAGAAATATGTAATCGACTACCGCGTGACCGCTTCGGCGCTGAAGTCGCAGACCCAGACCGGCAAGCCCCCCGCCTACGAATTCGCCGCCGCCGCTTTCGATTCCGAAAGCCGCATGCTCAACGGCGTTGTCAATAACGCCGCCGGAGATGCTTCTTCGAGCCCGGAGCCGGCCAAGCCCGGAGTCTTCCGGGTGCGCCAGCAGCTCGACGTCCCCGTGAACGCCACCTGGATCCGCATCGGCGTCCGCGATAAACTCACCAACCGCGTGGGCACCCTGGAAGTGCACCTTCCGCTCGCGCCCGAACCGCCGACCCCGGCGGTAACCTCAGCGCGTTAACTCACCGCACTTTGTCATTGTCATTCCGACCGGAGCATGTCCATCCCGAAGGGAAGGGCATGCGTAGTGGAGGAACCTGCTGTTTCTAGGACCCTGCTGTTTCTAGGACCCTGCACTGTCGCGACCGCTTCACTTCTTCTTCGGCAAATATTTTTTCTCCACCGAAGCCACCACCACATAGTTCGGATCCACCATCTCGTTCAAGTGAATCTTCCCAACCTTCGATAGCAACTCATACGCATCCAGTTCCGACAGCCCGTAGTCCTTATGAATCCAGTGCACCAGTTCCGTGAACGCAATCCGCACCGCATCGTCCACCGGACGGTAAGCGCCCACGGTCATAATCGCGTCATCATTCTCGAACTGCGGCCAGCTGATCGTGCGTCCCTTGATCACGCTGAGCTGCACCCGCGCCTTGAGCGGAACCTCAATCGCCGAACCCGCGATCTCGCCATCGCCCATCGCCGCGTGCCCATCACCGACATAGAACAGCCCGCCCTTCACGTTCACCGGAAAGTAAACCGTGTTGCCCACGCTGGCCTCGGGCGAGTCCATGTTCCCGCCAAACTCCGCCGGAACAAGCGAACTGCGCGCCTCCCCATTCGCCGGAGCCACGCCAATGCACCCAAAGAACGGATGCATCGGAATCTTCACTGAAAAATCCGAATCGAGCGCCTTGAACGTCGCCGTGTTGGCCGCGTGATCGATGTGATAAAACCATACCCGCTCCGGCAACGGCGCATCCAGCATGGGCGTGTAGTGGGTCGCATTGATCGCGCCAAATCCCGGCGAAAACGCGCCCACTCCCGTGTCGCCATCCACCTGCAGGTCGAGAATCTTCACCGCCAGCGTGTCCCCCGGCTCCGCGCCCTCAACATAAAACGGCCCCGCCAGCGGATTGTCCCCCGTAGCCATGCTCAACGTGTCCCCTGGCTTCTTCAGCCCGTTGCCAAAGCAATCCAGCGTGTTGGTATCAAGGATGTCCCCCGACTTCAAATGCAGAACCGGCTCCGCCGTGGCGAAAAGATATTTCACGTTGGCGGTAGTAGTAGTGTAGTGAACTGTGTTTTGCGCGAGTGCTGAACCAGCCAGCAGCAAAATGGCGAGAGCGCGAGGGATCACGGTGAGCCTCCAGGTGGATTGTCAATTCTAACGGAGAGGCGGTGCTGCGCACGTCGTCGAAATCGAGGGCGCCCCACCCTTGCGTTTCTTGCCGGGTGCCCCATTTCTCGCGTTCTTTGCGAGAAGTGGGTCTTTCCTAGAAGCATCTCAAGACGTAAGCTTCTTCTTCCGCGCATAGAACCGCTGGAACTTCGCCCGGTTGCCGCAGCGCGTCATGTCGCACCAGCGCCGGTGATGGTTCTTGCTCGTGTCCAGGAAAAACCATTCGCAGGTCTTGGATGAGCACGCCCGCACGTAGGTCAACTGGTCCGAGGCCAACAGGTCAACCGCGGCGCGGGCAATCGGCCAGAGCACGCTGTCGAAGGCGCGCAGATCGTCGTACTTCCATTCAAAGCCGCCCTTCCGCGGACCTCGCTCAATCGGAACCAGGCTCATGTGCGAGGCCGCGCCCTGCGCGTCGACGTTGACTTTGCCGAGCGCAGCCGGAGGCACCGGCCGCTTGTGCATGATTGCCCAAAACACGTCGTGGATCGCCTCGCGCAGCTCCCGTGCCCATTCGAGCACTTCCTGCGCCGCCACCGGTTCCATGTAACTGCGCCGGTACAGCCGGTCGGCCTGGAATGAATCGAGCAAGCCCGTGTCTTCGCCAAAGCGGGCGAGATCCATATACGTCTGCAACAATTCCTTGGGCTTGATGTGAGGGTCGTTGCTATGACGATCATCGAGCGTGTTGACGAAGTCGAGGCAGACGTTACCCGCAATCAGATCGAAGCGCAGCGGATGGCGCCGCACGATCGTGGCGGCTTCCTTAGTTTCAGTCAAAGGGTCTTCCTTCCCTGTCTATTCTAACCGTTAAATTAGTCTTGACAAGTTAGAAGTGAATCGCCTACGATCAATCTAACCTATTAAACATGTTTAAGAGGTTAGAAGGTTAGATGGTTAGATCATGATCAACCATCAGGCGTCGCAAATCATGGCCGTGATCCGAAACCGCAGGTTGTCGAACAAGAAGTGGCCCAGCGAAAAAATGGTAAATATAGGGGGTAGGCTCGTGCTCGTGTCCAACCCATACCAACCCGCAGCCGACCACAACCGCGGCTATGCCATCAAGCTGGCGCTTGCCTTTGCCGCGATCTACCTCGTCTGGGGCTCGACGTACCTCGCGATCCGCTACGCCGTCGAGACCATTCCGCCGCTCGTCACGGCCGGCATCCGGCATTCGATCGCGGGCACGATTCTGTTCGCGTGGGCGTGGGCGCGCGGCTTTCGGCCTACGCGCGCGCATTGGATTTCCGGATTCGTGCTGGGCGCGCTGTTCTTCCTGATCGGTCACGGGTCGCTGCACTGGGCGGAACAATATGTGGGATCAGGGCTGGCGGCGCTGCTGATCGCAACCGAGCCGATGTTCATTCTGGTGCTGGCCTGGTCGATGGGCCAGCAGAAGATCAGCCGGCTCAGCGCGCTGGGCTTGGGATTGGGCGTGCTGGGCGTGGCCATGCTTACCGGTGTCGAACTGACCGTCAAAGGCTCAAGCTTGCTCGGACTGCTGGCCGTGCTGGTGGGCTCGTTGTCGTGGTCGGTGGGAGTGGTGATCTCTCCGCGCCTGAAGCTGCCGGAAGACGCGCTGGGACGTACGGCGATCCCGACTCTTTGCGGAGCGGCGATGCTTCTGGCAGCCGCTGGACTGACGGGGGAGTTTCAGGCCACGCACTGGGCGAGCATTTCGAACAAATCGCTTTTAGGATTGGCCTATCTGATCGTCTTCGGTTCGATCGTCGCGTTCACGTCTTACACCTGGCTGCTGCAGCGGTGTCCGCCGGCGCTGGTGGCGACGCACACCTATGCGAATCCAGTCGTGGCCGTGTTCTTAGGATGGCTGCTGGCCTCCGAACCGCTAACCATGCGGGTTGTGCTGGCATCGATTGCGATCCTGGGAGCGATCCTGCTGATTCGTCGAGGGGAGCGCAAGACTGTGGTGAAAGATGTGGACGCGGTTCCACTGCCTGCCAAAATTCGGTCCGAGGAATGCGCTTAAAGAAATCCTGTTCTGGCCATATACAAACAATCCCCATTTCCCGCGCAGAGAACGCGCGAGAAATGGGGCACCCGCGCGTGTCGGCCGCACATAATCTTTAGCTTTTGTGGTCGCGGCGGCGGAGGTAGTCGATGAACATCTGTTCGACGGGCTTGTCGTAGGCGATGAGGACGTGGCGGACAGTGTGTCCGCTGACGAAGTGGCAGACTTCTTCGGCGAGGTTTTTGGCGTGATCGCCGGCGCGTTCGAGCGACTGGGTCATGAAGATGACTTGCAGGCTGGCCTGGCGATGAACGTTTTCCGGGTTCTCGATGTGGCGCAGGAAGATGAGGTTGCGCAGGCGGTCCATTTCGGCGTCGGCACGGAGGACGTCGATGGCCTTGCCGATTTCGCGGGCGGAGAAGGCAGCGCCGCAGTCGGTCAGCATTTTTTCGAGGATGGTCGCCATCTGGGTGAGGTCGCGCGTGTCCTCGGAGTCGATGCGTCCGCTGACCGAAAGAGCGCTGTTGGCGAAGCTGAGCAGCAGGTCGCCGATGCGCTCCAGCCCGATCATGAACTTCATGCAGGCGAGCAGTTCGCGGGCTTCGGCGGGGCCGACTTCGGTGATGGCAGTGGTAACGCCGTTGTCAATTTCCGTGTCGAGCGTGTCAAGCTCGCGTTCGCGCTGGCGCAGGGAGTTGAGCAACGGGCTGGAGCCGGTGGCAATGCCTTCGGCGGCAGCGCCCGCGGCTTCCTTGGCCATGTTGCAGGCTTCCACGGTGCGGCGCACGATGTACTGATGAGCCGGTTCGGGGTCGGGAGTCTTGATCGCGCTGCTCATAAGTATGTCCGTCGGTTGATCCACTGGGCGAGAACGCCGGCGGCGAAGAGGTCTTGGACCATCACCGCGATTCTGCCGTTCATGGGATTGGATGGCCAACGGCTAAGCATAGGTTTTCCTGTGGAAGAGATGGTTAATAAGCTGTGAATTTTCCGTCATTTTTCGTCGCATTCGCAGGATCCGCTCAGCCCTTTCGTGGTAAAGCCTCTCAGGCGGCGGGGAGGGTGAACAGGAAAGTGCTGCCGTGGCCGAGTTCGCTTTCGGCGCGGATGGAGCCGCCGTGAGCCAGCACGATGTGTTTGGCGATGGCTAGGCCGAGGCCCGTGCCGCCGGATTCGCGGGAGCGGGCTTTGTCGACGCGATAGAAACGTTCGAAAAGTCTCGGCAAGTGTTCGGAGGCGATGCCGGCACCGAAATCCTGCACGTAGAATTCGGTTCCGCGGCGGGCAGGACGCGCGCCCAGCAGGATGCGTCCGCCGGAGCGGCCGTACTTCATGGCGTTGTCGATGAGATTGGAAAAAACCTGGTGGATGGCTTCGCGGTCAGCGCGCACCGCCGGCAGGGATTCGACGGAGCCGTTCTTGCTGCCGGCTTCCGCCGCATCCAGACCCACAATCTGCAAGTCGACCTCCTGGCCGCGGGCGATCTCGCGGAAACTTTCTTCGGCGTCGTGCAGGAGTTCGACGGGCGGGACGGGTTCGGTATCGAAACGGGTCTCGCCGGATTCCACGCGCGCCAGAGTGAGCAGGTCTTCGGTGAGGCGCGACATGCGGGCGGCGTTCTTGCGGATGATTTCGAGAAACTCACGAGTGGGGCCGTTATTTTCGGAGCTGAGGTCGAGCAGAGTTTCGGAGTAGCCCTGAATCGAGGTCAGGGGAGTGCGGAGTTCGTGGGAAACGTTGGCGATAAAATCGCGGCGAGTTTTCTCGACGCGCTCGGTCTCGGTGAGGTCGCGGAGCACGGCGACAGCGCCGCCGTCGGGCAAGGGCGCGGCAGTGACGTCGTAAGCGCGGCCGGGAACGATCGACGTGGCGCGCGTGGTCTTGACTTGTTTGGTGGTAGTGGCGGCTTTCACGGCGGCGAGAAAATCGGGATCGCGGATGGTCTCGACGACCGGAGCGTTGAGGCGAGTGTGCTGCGGGACGAGGCGATCCATGGGCTGGTTGGCCCACTGCACGAGGCCGTCGGAACTGATAGCGATGACGGCGTCCTGCATGCTGTTGAGCAGGGTTTCGAGCTGGCGCTGGCTGGAACGCACGGCGGCAAAGCTGCGTTCGACCTGGCCGGCGGTTTTATCGATGGCGGCGGCCACGCGGCCGATTTCGTCGAGCGGAGAATCTTGGACGCGGGCATGGAGGTCGCCTTGCTCGATGCGGGCGGCGACGTCGACGATGCGTTCGAGACGGCGGGAAGTCCAGACCGAGGCGGTGGCCGCGATGACTAGAGCGATGAAGAGAGCAAGGACCGATCCCCAAAGCAGCCGGCGGCGCACCTGCGCCTGCACGGCTTCCACGTCTGAAAGTGGATAGGCGAGGCGTACCGCGCCTCCTGAGATGGGCACTGCGACGTAGAGAAATGGGACGCCAAGGGTGGCGTTGCGACGCTCGGCCTCGCCCGTTTTGCCGGCGAGAGCGGCGGCGAACTCCTGGCCCAGGGGCTGGGTCTCCATGTCGGCGGGATTGGATTCGGAGTCGGCGAGTACTTTTCCGGTGGCGTCGATGACGGTGGCGCGGGCTCCAGCGGCCTGGCCTTCCTGCGCGGCAATTTCAGCCAGCGTGTGGTTGCGGTCGGTTTCGACGCGGTGCGCGAAGAGCAGCGTTTTCTGGGTGAGGTTACGCTCGATCTCGTTGCGCATCGAGGATTCCCAGGCGCCGCTCAGCATGACGTCGAGGATGGTGGCGGTAGCGGCGATGACGATCAGGAAGACGGCCAGGAGTTTGAAGAAAATGCGGTTCTTCACGGGAGTGGATTTCCGGGAGGTGTCTCATTGCGGAGACGCAGAGTCATGGAAGCGTCCCCTCAGGGGCTAAAGCCCACAGAAAAAATAAGGACTCTATCGCAGCGCTGAAAGCGCTGCGCCACCCAAAAGCGAGATCAGCAAACTGTAAAGCCCGCGATCCAGTTTGTGGGGTTGCGGCGCGGCTTAAGCCGCGCCCTTTCAAAGCCGACCGACTGCTCATTTGGGGACCTCGAAGCGGTAGCCGGCGCCGCGCACGGTCTTCAAGTAGCGCGGGTTTTCGGGGTCGGGCTCGATTTTTTCGCGGATGCGGCGGACATAGACGTCGACCGAACGCGGAGTGACGTAGGCGGTGTCGCGCCAGACCGAATCGAGGAGATGGTCGCGGCTGAAGACGCGTCCCCTGTGGCGCGCGAAATAATCCAGCAGGCGGAACTCGGTGGCGGTGGTGGGAACGAGGTTTCCGCTCACGGTGAGGGTCATGGCCGAGGGGTCGATTTCGATCTCGCCGACTTTCATGGGGCTGGGCGGCAGCGGACGCTCGAAACGGCGCAGCACGGCCTTGACGCGGGCGACGAGTTCGCGCGGGCTGAAGGGCTTGGCGATGTAATCGTCAGCGCCGAGTTCGAGACCGAGCACCCGGTCAGCTTCGCTGCTCTTCGCTGTCAGAAAAATTACAGGCACGGAGGCGAGGCTGGGCGTCTGGCGAATGGTGCGGCAGATTTCCAGGCCGTCTTTGCCGGGAACCATGATGTCGAGCACGAAGAGCGCGGGCCGCTGGCGTTCGGCGTCGGCGAGCACATTGGCGCCGGTGGGATACACGCGCACCGTGAAGCCTTCGTTCTCCAGATGATGGCGGACGAGGCGGGAAATGTCGGGATCGTCTTCGACGACGAACAGGCTTGGTTTCACGAGATTATTGTAACCAAGCGAGTAGCGAGTACCTAGTACCTAGTAGCGAGTTTTGGGAGGTGCGCGCCAAAAGAGCGAATTTTTTACCGGATGTTCACAATCAGGTTGGCGGCGCGGTAAGATGGGGCCCGTACTGGTCATTGACGGAAGAATGTTTCAGTGGGGTGATGACAATTCAGCTCCGTCATGCACGAAATCCTGCAGAATCGATGAGGTGGGGTTACATGTTGTTTGAAGAAGCGTTGACGCTCGCATCCCGCGACGAGGGGTTCAAGGCTACGGTTTACGCGATGAATACCCTGCTCATTCATAAGGGTATCTACACTCAGGAAGAGTTTCAGTCGCTGTTCGTCGAATGGGTGGAGAAGGAACAGAGGCGCAAAGTCGCTGAACCCAGGCGAACTGAAACTTCTAATGCGTACTCTGCTTAGTTCTGTAAGGCGGATGTTCGCAGCCCGACTTTTTGTTTCCGCAGTAAATTCCTTTATCGCAAGCCCAACACTCGCATTGGCAGGGCGGGGCGGGCTGAACCTTCTTGGGCGACTTTCTTGCTGGTCGCATCGAGAATAGACCTCCGTCTCAAGTCACTCTGCCATTAAGTATTGCCGAGCGGCAAGCGAAGCCCTAGGAAAACACCGCCAAAACTCCGTTTTCCTCAGTTTTTCGGCCAGATGAGGGCTCTGTTAGGAAATAGCGGCGCCTGTGTACAAGATGTGGAGGGTGTGGATTCTCTGTGGAGGTCGACGAGTTATCGAATGGCGATGACGAGGTTTCCGGCTTTGTCGAGGTGGAAGCGTTCGCCCGGCGGGACGGTTGTGGTGGCGCTGTATTCGGTGATGATGGCGGGGCCGATGTATTTGTGGGCGAGGCGGAGGTCGTCGCGGGAGTAGATTTTCGTTTCGATTTTCTTGCCATCGAATTGGACTGGGGCTTTGAGCGTGGAACGCCTGCCGAGTCTTGCTCGGCCTGGACGGGCGAATGCGCCCGTCCCTACACGAGTCGTTGTATTTCGCAGCGGCGGGGATTTCACGAGGGCGCGGAGGCGGAGGGTGACTAGCTCGACTTCACGAGTGGGGTGCGCGTAGCCGTAACGACGGTGGTGTTCCTGCTGGAAATCGCCCAGGAGATTTCTGGTGAGGGGAAGGTTGAGTTCGTATCCCTGGCCGCGGTAGCGAAGATCGACGCTGCGGTGGTACTGCGCATTGTCCGGCCACGCCTCGCGGCGAAAGTCTTCAGCGGCGGTTTTTTCCAGAGCGGCGAATTCTCGATTCAGTCGTTCGGCGGGAATTTTCTCAGAGACGCGCCATAGGACGGTGCGGGAATAATCTTTCACTACATCGCTGGCGAGAATGCCGAGAGCGGAGAGCGCGCCGGGGAGCGCGGGAACGATGACTTGCGGGATGCTCAGGGCTTCGGCCAGGGCACAGGCGTGCAGGCCTCCGGCGCCGCCGAAGGCGACGAGGGCGAAGTGGCGCTGGTCGCGGCCGCGCTCGATGGAGACAACACGGATCGCTTTTTCCATAGTAGCGTTGACGACGCGGATCACTCCGGCGGCGAATTGATTGAGCGTCAGTCTTGAGCCCTGATTCTTTAGCCAGTCTTGCGTGACGCGGCGCGTGCGCTCGAGATCGAGGGTGAAGTCTCCGCCGAGAAAGCGCCTGGGCTGCAGGCGGCCGAGAACAAGATTGGCGTCGGTGACGGTAGGCTGCAGGCCGCGGCCGTAGCAGATGGGGCCGGGATCGGCTCCGGCGGATTCGGGGCCGACGTGGAGAACTCCGGCGGCGTCGAAGCGGGCCAGCGAACCTCCGCCGGCGCCTACGGTGTGAATGTCGAGCATGGGGACGCTGACGGGCAGACCGGCGATCTGCGCGTCGGTCGCGGTTTTAATTTTGCTTTCGACTAAGGAAACGTCGGTCGACGTGCCTCCCATGTCGAAGGCGATTATGTTTTCAAAGCCGCTGGCGCGGGCGGTGGTGAGGGCGCCGACCACGCCTCCGGCGGGGCCGGAGAGCACGGTGCGGACCGGCTCGCGGGCGGCGGTCGAGAGCGCAGTAATGCCGCCGGAGGATTGCATGACGAAGATGCGGGGGCGTCGTGCCTCGGGGGCTGAAGCCCCAATTTTCTTTTTGACTCTTATCGCAGCGCTGAAGCGCTGCGCCACCCCAAACCCTTCCCCTTCAGGGCTCTTCGCCCTAACCTGCGCGGGCGAGGCGCCCGCGGCCACACGAGGTTTGCTCATGGCAAGAGATCTCGCTTCCAAGTTTTCCAGATAGCGTTGCATGACTGGCTGCAGGTAGGCGTTGATGACGACCGTCGAGGTGCGCTCGTACTCGCGGAATTCGGGGAGGATTTGGTGCGAGATGGAGAGCGGTACGGCGAGCGAGCTTAGCGTATCGGCGGCGGCTAATTCGTTCTTCGGATTGGCGAATGAGAAGAGAAACGAGATCGCGATGGATTCTGGCTTTGCGCTGGCGATCTGCTCGGCCAGGGCGCGCAATTCCTGCGGTGCAGCAGCGGTGAGGATTTCGCCGTCCGCCGCTGTGCGTTCTTGGACGCCGAAGCGGAGATGTTTCGGGACCAGAGGCTCGATGCGGTCGAAGAAGAAATCGTAGAGCTTGGGGCGGGCCTGGCGTCCGATCTCGATGGCGTCTTCGAAGCCGGCGGTGGTGACGAGTGCGGTGCGGGCGCCTTTGCGTTCGAGCAGCGTGTTGGTGCCGACGGTGGTGCCGTGGAGCAGGACGAGTTCGCGGTCGTGGGAAGTTTTCTGTTCGGCAGCCTTTTCTTCGACGATTCGGCGGAGCGCTTCAACGATGGCTTGGGAGGGATCGGCGGGGGTGGAGAAGACTTTGAGCATGCGGAGGCGGCCTGCTTCGAGCCAGACACAGTCGGTGAAGGTGCCGCCAGTATCGATGGCGACGCGGAGCGGTTGGGTAGGGCGGGGCATAGTGTGATCGGCGGAGAACAGGGTAACATCCCTCTCTGCGGCATCTCGCAATGAAGGTAAGCGTGTGGCACTCGCACAGCAAACTCAAGGAGGTTTATTATGAAGCACACACTCATGATCCTCGCTCTGGCGGTTTCGTTCGCCGCTTCAGTCCGCGCCCTACAGATCGCGAAGCCGGCGGCTGCGGCTGGCGCAGCCGCTGTCCCGCGGTTCGAATATTGCCAGTATTTCAATACCTATTTGGAGGATGAGCTTCTGAATAAATTCGGAAATCAGGGTTGGGAGTTAGTCTCCTTCAACACAATTGGCGAGCAACAGGTGAATGCAAACTTCGTGGGAGCCAAAGAATACGCGCTGACTTTCAAGCGGCAGCTCGGTTCGGGGCTGAAGAACTGCCAAGACAGTCGCAAATAGCACGTGATTCGACCCAGCGCTCATCCCCTTGTGGTGAAGGCCAGGGTTAGTAGAGTTTTCTGTTCTACTTCATGGGCCTTCGCGCTTCCCGTGGCGGGGCTGGCGCCGGAGCTGCGTTTTACGCTCAGCACGGGGCGGTCGCCGGAGATGCGCTTCAGGCGCGGCAGCATGTTGAACATGGCGCCCATGTTGGCGGGCTCTTCCTGCACCCAGACGATGTCCGCGTTTTTTCCGTGGCGCTCGAATTCGGCCACGACTTCCTGTTCGGGGAACGGGTAGAGCTGTTCCAAGAAGACGATTGCGGTGCTGGTATCTTTTCTTTTCTTGCGTTCGGCCTGGAGTTCGTGGCCGATTTTTCCGGTGCAGATCAGGATGCGGTCGGCTTCTCCGACTTCGGTGTCGGGGATGACGTTCTGGAAATTCTTGTGCGTGAAGTCCGCTATGGTCGAACTCGCATCGGGATGGCGCAGCATGCTTTTCGGCGTGAAGACGACCAGCGGCTTACGCCAGTGGCGCAGGGCCTGGCGGCGCAGCAGATGGAAATACTGCGCGGCGTTCGACGGCTGCGCGATCTGGATGTTGTGTTTGGCGGCGAGCTGGATGAAGCGCTCGATGCGGGCGCTGGAATGTTCCGGTCCCTGGCCCTCGTAGCCGTGGGGCAGGAGCAGGACGACGCCGGAGAGCAGGTTCCACTTGGCTTCGCCGGCGCTGATGAACTGGTCGATGATGGCTTGGGCCACGTTGACGAAGTCGCCGAACTGGGCTTCCCAGAGGACGAGCGATTCGGGATAGTCGCGGCTGTAGCCGTATTCGAAGCCGAGAACGCCCGCTTCGGAAAGGGTCGAGTTATAGATTTCGCAACGGGCCTGGCCGGGCGCGATGTTTTCGAGAGGCACGAATTCGTTTTCGTTTTCGGTGTCGATGAGCACGGAGTGGCGCTGGTTGAAAGTGCCGCGGCGCGAGTCCTGGCCGCTGAAACGCACGTGCGTGCCGGCTTTCACCAGGCTGGCGAAGGCCAGGGCTTCGGCCATGCCGTAATCGACGGGGCGCTGGCCGGCGCCCATTTCCGCACGCTGCTCGAGGAGCTTCTTTACTTTGGGATGAATATGGAATCCGTCGGGATAGGTGGTGAGGCGAGCGGTGAGCTCGGATAATTCTTCGGGCGAAAGTCCGGTCTCGACTTCATATTCAGGCCGGTGCGGGCCTCCGAAATATTTGTCCCAATAGCTGGGGAGTTCGCGCAGGGTGGGCTTGTGCTTGATGCTACCAGCTTGTTTCTGCGCGGCTTCGAACTCGGCTTTGATGACATCGGCCCGAGAGTGCGCATCGGCCGCGCCGGTGTCGTCGGCATAGATTTCCCACAACGGCGGATGCTCTTTAATTTTCTTATAAAGAAGCGGCTGCGTGATGGTGGGGTCGTCGACTTCGCTGTGGCCGTGACGGCGGTAGCCGATGAGATCGATCACCACGTCGGTCGAGAACTTGTAGCGGTACTCAGTGGCCATGCGGGCGACGCGGACCACGGCGTCGACATCTTCGCCGTTGACGTGGAAGATGGGAATCGACTGGCGGCGGGCGATGCAGGCGGCGAAGCGCGTGGAGTGTTCTTCGGCATAGCTTGTAGTAAATCCGAGAAGATTGTTGACCACGACGTGAATCGTGCCGCCGACGGTGTAGCCGGGAAGGTCGGCGTAATTCATGGTCTCGGCGAGGATGCCTTGCCCGGCGAACGCGGCGTCGCCGTGAACCAGCAGCGGAAGATATTTTTCGCGCCCGCCTTCGCCGGTACGATCCTGCTTGGCGCGGGTGCGGCCGACGGTGACGGGGTCGACGGCTTCGAGATGGCTGGGGTTCGAGACCAGGTGGATGTGAACTTTTCCGCCACTGTGCGTCTTATATTCGCCGGTTGCGCCCATGTGATATTTCACGTCGCCGGAGCCAAGAACGCTGCGCGGGTCGACGTCTTCGAATCCGGCGAAGATTTCCTGCGCGGGCCGCTGCGCCACATGGGCGATCACGTTGAGGCGTCCACGATGGCTCATGCCCATGACGAGCTCGACGGCTCCGAGACAAGAGCCGGTGTCGAGAACTTCGTCGACGAGAGGAATGAACGCCGTGACGCCTTCGAGCGAGAAACGCTTGCTGCCGAGGTAACGCTGCTGCATGACCTGCTCGAAGATGTCGGCGCGGGTGAGCAGGTCGAGGATGCGAGCTTGGGCTTCTTCTGTAACCTCGAAACCTTGCGACGGCGATTCCATGCGGTCGTAAATCCACTGGCGGCGCTCGGGCGCGTAGATGTGGTTGATTTCGACGCCGATGGTGGAGGAGTAGATGGCGCGGGCTTCGCGGGCGTATTCGCCTTCGCGCTCGAGTTCTGGCGCTTCGCGGGGACGGAGGAAACCGAGCGGGTCGAGGTCGCCCTCGAGGTATCCCCACTGGCGGTAGGCGCTGAAGACGCGCTGGCGCTCGGGGTTGGCGGCATTGGTTTCGATGACGGCGGCGCGGGAGCCGCCATTGGAAGTCTTGGATTTTTGGGTCATGATTTCGGGATCGTAAGAAATACGAGTACTAGGATAAAGGATGCGGGGGGCGGGCGTGGGGATTCGGGAGCGAAGAGGCAAGGTCTTGACCACGGAGGGCGCAGAGGCCGGCGGGGAACATCCCCCACCCTTCGACTTCGCTCAGGGCAGGCTTTCTCGCAAAGGACGCGAGAAATGGGGCACCTGGGTCTTTTGGTGATGCGACACAATCGATTCGGTTGGCGTAGAATTTCGAGCATGAAATCTGTGAAGTTGGCTGCGGTGAAATCTGAGGACGTATTATTTTGCGTCTCCGGCGGGAGTTGGGGAATCTGTAGATCAACGCTAAACTGGAGGCGGAGTCGTACGTCTAAGTTAGGAATGCGGGGCTTTCAGGTGCAACACAAGTAGACGAGACGGGTTTCGGATTATGGCAAATAATCTTCGAGAATTAGCGGTAAAGGGCTTGCTGGCGGCGGGTTTGGCGGCCAGCGTGATGACGGTGGGCTGCTCCAGCAACGCGGCGCAGAGTGCTCAGGCGGGTGGTCCGCCGGGCATGCCGGTTAAGGTGCTGGAGGCGAAGGCAGTGCCGGTCAACGACGCCAGCGAGTACGTGGCCACGCTGCGCTCGCGGGAGTCGGCCGTGATCATGCCGCAGGTCGAGGGGCAGATCACGCAGATTTTCGTACACTCGGGCGAGCGGGTGGAGGCTGGCACAGCGATGATCGAAATCGATCCGCTCAAGCAGCAGGCCACGGTGAAGAGCCAGGAAAGCGCTCGGGCCGCGCAAGAGGCGAACCTGATCTGGGCCAGGAAGCAGTATGAACGCATCCAGGGACTTTCTGCCGCGGGCGTCGTCAGCAAGCAGGATATGGACCAGGCGAAGTCGAACCTGGACGCGGCCCAGGCCCAGATGGAAGCGCTCGACGCACAGTTGCACGAGCAGGAAGTGCAGCTGCATTACTACAGGGTGGTTGCTCCGCGGACCGGAATTGTCGGGGATATTCCCGTGCGGGTGGGCGACCGGGTGACGACCTCGACGCAGCTGACCACGGTCGACGAGCCGGGAAGCCTTGAGGCCTACGTGTACGTGCCGATCGAACACTCGTCACAGCTCAAGATGGGGTTGCCGGTGCAGGTGATCGGCGGCGATGGCAAAGTGCTGGCGGATTCGCAGATCAGTTTTATTTCTCCGCAGGTGGACAACACCACGCAGACCGTGCTGGTGAAGGCGCGCATTGCCAATGGTAACGACGCGCTGCGGCAGTCCCAGTTCATTCACGCGCGCGTGGTGTGGGGCACGCATCAGAACCCGGAAGTTCCCATCCTCGCGGTATCGCGGCTGGCCGGGCAGTATTTTGCGTTTGTGGCCGAGGCGCAGAACGGCGGCTCGTTCGTGGCCCGGCAAAAACCGCTGACCATCGGACAGACCGTGGGCAATAACTACGAAGTGCAGGACGGCATCAAGCCCGGAGATAAGGTCATTATCTCTGGAACGCAATTTCTGCTGGACGGGGCGCCGGTGGTTCCGCTTAGCTGACGCGGGTTCCGGCTCACGGTTTTCCAACCCAGTTGTGCTTCAAACGCTGTAATTCAACGAGCGGCAGCGAGAGCTGCCGCATACGGGATTCTTCATGCTGGTTAATTTCTTCATCCAACGTCCGGTGTTTGCCACGGTGTGCGCGCTGCTGATTCTTCTGGCGGGCACGGCGGTGATTCCCACGCTGCCGATTGCGCAGTTTCCGAACCTGGCGCCGCCGCAAGTGGCCGTAACTAGCGTCTACATTGGGGCGAGCGCGCAGACCGTGGAAAGCGCGGTGACGATTCCCATCGAGCAGCAGATCAACGGCGCGGAGGGGATGAAGTACGTCACTTCCACCAGCGGCAATGACGGAACCAGCATTGTCACCGCGACGTTCGATCTGAACCGCGATCCGGACCTGGCGACGGTCGACATTCAGAACCGGGTGAATACGGCGCAGGGGCGGCTTCCCGGTGCGGTCAAAGCTGTGGGCATCACCACGGCGAAAACTTCGCAGAACTTTGTGTTTGGCGCGGCCGTCTTCGCGGACAACAACAAATACTCGACGCTGTTCCTGAGCAACTATCTCGACGTATACGTGCGCGACGCGCTGAAACGCATACCGGGAGTCGCGGACGTCATCATTTTCGGCGAACGCAAGTACTCCATGCGGCTGTGGCTGGATCCGGGCCGGATGGCGGGGCGCGGGCTGACGGCGACCGATGTGGTGAACGCGCTGTCGGAGCAGAACGTGGAAGTTGCTGCCGGGCAGGTCGGCCAGCAGCCTGCGGTCGCGGACCAGAATTATCAGATCAGCGTGCGAGTCGTGGGGCGGTTGAGCGAGCCGGCGCAGTTTGACAACATCATTCTGAAGACGAACGCCGATGGCACGCTGGTGCGGTTGAAAGATGTTGGCCACGCGGAGCTGGGCGCGGAGAGTTACGCCAACGATGTGCAATTCGATGGGGGGGACGCGATCGGGCTGGCCGTTACGCAGCTCTCGACCGCGAACGCGCTCGACGTGGACCGGCGCGCGATTGCCGAACTCGAACGGTTGTCGAAGAGCTTTCCTCCCGGCATGCACTATAAAGTTGCGTTCGATACGACGGACGCGGTCGGGGAGTCGATCCGGGACGTTGTCTTTACGGTAGGTGGGGCGATCGCGCTCGTGATCCTGGTGATCTTCATTTTTCTCGGCGACTGGAGGACGACGATGATTCACTTTATCGCCACTCCAGTTTCGCTCATCGGCACCTTCATCTTTGTGAAGTTGCTCGGCTTCTCCATCAACACGCTGACGTTGTTCGGCATCACGCTCGCCACCGGCCTGGTCGTCGACGACGCTATCGTCGTGATTGAAAATATTGAGCGCCATATGGCGGAGGGCGAACACGACTCCCACAAAGCGGCGGGAGCGGCCACCGCCGAGATTACCAGCGCGGTCATCGCTACTTCGCTGGTGCTCATTGCCGTGTTTGTGCCGGTTGCGTTCTTTCCCGGGACGACCGGCATTCTGTTTCGCCAGTTTGCGTTGACCATCGCTTTTTCGATTGCCATTTCCGCCTTCAACGCGCTGACCCTGGCTCCGGTGCTGGCGGCGATATTTCTGAGCGGCGGTCACCGGAAAAAGTGGTGGCCGCTGCAGAAGTTTGACGATGGCGTGGTCGCTTTTACCCGTGGGTACAGTCTCGTGCTGCATCGCATACTGGAACACAAGCTGGCGATGGCGGTGATGTTTTTCGCCGGCCTGGGGCTCACTTATTTTGTGTTCACGCGCGTGCCGACCGGATTCGTTCCCGACGAAGACCAGGGATATTTCATCATCGTGATCCAGGCGCCGTCGGGGGCATCGCTGGAATATACGAAGGCGATTGGGAAGCAGGTTTCGGACCTGTTGGCAGACGTGCCGGAGGCGGAAGGAACGTTCTCAGTGGCGGGCTTCAGTTTCGCCGGAGCTGCGGCGAACCAGGGACTTATTTTCGTTCCGTTGAAGCCGTATTCGCAGCGCAAGGGCGACGCACATACCGCGTCGGCAGTCTTGAACCGCATACGTCCGCGGATGTTTGGGGTTTCGGGTGCGATCGTGTTTCCGACGCTGCCGCCGCCGATTCAGGGACTGGGGCAGTTTGGCGGGTTCCAATTTGTGGTGCAGGACCAGGCGGCGCACAAACTCGAGGAACTGGCGGCCACGGCGCAGGGCCTGCTACAACAAGCAGCGCAGCGCAAGGATCTGGTGCGGCTGTTTACGTCGTTTACTGCAAATGACCCGCAATATCTGGTGACCATTGACCGCGAGAAAGCCAAGAGCCTGCATGTGCCCCTGTCGCAGATCACCGACACGCTGGGCGTTTACATGGGTTCGTCCTATGTAAATGACTTCGACTTCAACAACCGGTCGTACCGGGTGTACGTGCAGGCCGACAAGCAGTTCCGGGCGGAAGCGGAGAACATGAAGCAGTTTTACGTGCGCTCCGACAGCGGAGCGATGGTGCCGCTGGATAATCTGATCAGCATCGCACAGACCACAACGCCGCAGGTGATCAGTCACTACAACCTGTTCCGGTCGGCGGAAATCGATGGCTCGCCGGCCCCCGGATACAGCTCGGGGCAGGCGATTGCGGCGATGGAACAACTGGCCGCGAAGATGCCGCAGGGGTTTACCTACAGTTGGACGGGGCTGTCGCTGGAAGAATTGGCGGCAGGCGGGACGTCGCTGATTCTGTTTGGGCTGGGCACGCTGGTCGTGTATCTCACGCTCTCGGCGCAGTATGAGAGTTTCGTGCTGCCGTTCATTGTGCTGCTGGCGGTCCCGATGGCGCTGCTGGGCGCGCTGGGCGCGCAATGGTTGCGAGGTTTGCAAAATGACGTGTTCTGCCAGGTCGGGCTGGTGATGCTGGTCGGGCTGTCGAGCAAGAACGCGATTCTGATCGTGGAATTTTCAGAGCAATTGCGCGAGCGCGGGATGCCGCTGGTGGAAGCGGCAGTACAGGCAGCGACGATTCGTCTGCGGCCGATCTTGATGACTTCCTTGGCGTTTATTTTGGGCGTCGTCCCGCTGGTGCTGGCCACGGGCGCGGGCGAGAACGGGCGGCATTCGGTAGGTACGACCGTATTTGGCGGGATGATCATGTCGACGGTGCTGAACCTGTTTTTTATCCCGGTGCTGTACTTGATTATTGAGGGATGGCGGGAGCACGGGAAGAAGTCGGTTGTGAGCAGCGTTCCAGCGGAGTCTGCGTAGATTTTCTTTCACCCCTTCGGAGCTTTTTCTATTCTTCACTAGCCACCCACGGCTTGCGCCGTGGGCCGCGTTCTTTCGCCGCTTCGCGGCTCGCATTCAGGGCTTCCGGGCAGGAATCTTCTCGATCAAACCTCAGCGGCTGAAGCCGGCTTGATTCAAGGCCGCTGGATCGGCACGACTTGAAGTCGTGCCCTTCCCGGTTTCAAGCGATTCGAGTTTCTTGCCTTTCCTCGTCGCTTCCAACAATTCCCGTTTCTTTTTCCGTGCCTCTTTTCTGCGCAGCTTGGCCATCCACTCCCTGGAATACATGGTGCCGCGGCACTTGCGGGAACCGCAGTGGCAGGGGGCGGGGTCATCGTCATCGTAGAGGTTGTAGTCCCAAAGGAGCTCCTCGCCGGCGGCGATGTCGCGGATGGCGAAAATCCAGACGCGGCCTTTGATCTCGTCGACTTCGCAGTTGGGATCGCAGGAATGATTCAGATAGGCGCCCACGCCATGGCCGTCAATCACGGTCTTGCCGTCGTCCAGTCCGTAGAGATAAGTGCGGGCCGCGCCTTCGTAACGATGGTCGGCTTCCTCGGCGGTGATGCGCTCGCCGACGTACTCCACCACCCGCGTTCCTTTGCGGATGGGCGTCGAGGTGTAGACTCCGACGGAATGAATGGGCGAAGGACGAACGGCTAATGCCATGAACTAATTTCGCATGGACCGGCTGGTTTGGGGAATGTGGAAAATTGACTAATTGGAAAATTTTGTAATTTCGTAACTGGAACCCTTAGGCTCTGCCGAGTTTCCTCTACGGATCGTAGACGGAACTGCCAAAGCCCTGCTTGCGGGCGGACTCCTGCAGGTCTTCGAGCCGCTTCTGCTGCTCTACCAGCTCTGCCTTCATCGTCTCCACCTGATCCTGTTTCCGTTTCTGTTCTTCGTTCCACTGGACGCAGTTGCTCACGCAGTTTGCGCCGGCGTACTGGATGGAGTCATTCAAGCTGGCGATCTCGCTCTGCAAGGAGGCGATGCCGCCCTTCTGGGCCTGAATCTGAGACTTCCACTGCTCGGCGGCATCTCCGTCGTTGGAACTGGACTGCTCGTCGGGCGTGCTGGCCGGGTGAGAGCCTTTGGCGGAAGTTAAGGTTGATCCGATGTGCGAAGGGATCTCTTCGTTGGTGATGACGTGCGACGGCTTGGGCGACGCATTCTTGGAGGTCGCGACCGCGCCAGCGGCCTTCGCTTGGTCGACTTTGTTCTGATCGGCTGTGGTCGCCGCGTCTTTTGCGGGCGCGGAGGCGTCTTTGGATTGAGCGTCCTTCTGCTGTTTCTGCAGACGGGACTGGCGGGCCACATCCCCGAGCGATGGCGAATCCTCTTGGCCGTAGGCCGAGGCGCACAGTACGGCAGCGGACGCAAAGAAAATAAGAATTCGCCGCGTCGGCATCGTAGTTGACCTCCAGCCGCAATCCTTGGAACGGTGCGCTCAAACATGGTATCGCCAGCCGATGGCGATCGGTGGTTACTTTCGTACCCGCGCCCAGATAACCATTCTGCAGAATCGGGGCTTGCTCTTGCGCCAAGTTTTGTACTATCAGCGGTGCTGAAAGCCTTGACAACACAGGCAACTCTGCTAAAGTTCGGAGAAAGGTTTGCAAACTTCGATCCACCCGGCAGGTGCCATGGTCATGAAGAATGTTTACGAAGTACTGCGGCAAAAAGAAATGGAATTGACCCGCCTGGAGAAGGAAGTGGAGGCCCTGCGACTGGTGGCCCCGCTGCTCTCCGAGGAAAAAGAAATTATGTCGGACATGGGCAAGCCCGCCCTGGCGACCGCGGTGAACGGCCCCCAGGCCACGGCGCGGCTTTCAGTCCCGGCGCCACCCTCGATTCCCGCGCCGCAGCCGGTGCGCGCCGCCGGTTGGGAAGATACCGCCAAGCGCTGGCCGTAAGCAGCGCGGACAGTTCATTTCGATGCGAAGCTCGTTCCTTTCCAGCCCGGGATGCGTCCCGGGCTGTTCTGCGTAAGAAACGGAGTTGACCATTCGGTTGCTAAAGTGACGAAGAATCAGGAGGCGCGTATGAGGATGTGGAATGCAGTTCTGCTGCTGGCGGCGCTGGCGCTGGGTATGACGATGACGGCTGCGGCCAAAGACAATGTGATGCAGGGCACGATTGTATCGGAGAATTCGGTGCAATGCGGCACGCAGGCCAAGGGCAAGAAGCAGACCACGGAACTGATGTGCCAGGAATATGTGATTCGCACTGACGCGACCGAGTACCACGTGCGGCAGGAAAAAGAAGGGCACAAAGAGATGCTCCCGGTGAACGTTCCGGTCGAGTTGACCATCAAGAAAGACAGGGCGAAGTTCAAAGTGAACGGCAAGGAATACGAGATGCTGGTGGTGTCGGAGTCGGCGGCGACGGCTGGCGGTGCTCCTGCCGCGGCGCCCGCTCCTGCGCCGAAGCCATAGGCGGCCACGGGGCTAGCCCGTATTTGAGTGTGGTCGCCTTACGCGGCGCTAAAGCGCCGCTCTTCCACCTACGCTCCGACAATTTCGCGGAGGGCGGCCAGGAGGCGGTCAACTTCGTCCACGGTGTTGTAGTGGACCAGACCGATGCGCAGGAAGCCGCCGGATTTCTCGACGTCGAGATGCTCGGTGAGGTTTAGAGCGTAGTAGTTGCCGTCCCAGGTGAAGAAGCCTTGCTCGCCGAGTTTGGTCGAGAGTTCGAGCGGCGTATGATTTTCGATTCTTACCGCGAGAGTAGCGCAACGCTCGCTGAAGCGGGCGGGGTCGGTGATGCCGTAGATCTTCAGGCCAGGAATTTTCTTCAGGCCGGCCATTAGTTTTTCCAGCAGGGCACGCTCGTGCTCGTGGATGGCGGTGTAGGCAGCTTCGATGGCTGCGCGGCGTTCGGTTATCCCACTTGTACCGGCAGCATCGTTCCCACCCTTCGAAAGCCGCGAAGGGTGGGGCACCCTCTTATTGGTTGATCCATTCTTCAAACCACGGCCGAGGTCGGCGATGTATTCCACGCAGGCGGCGATTCCGGCGATGCACTCGTGGTTGAGCGTGCCCCACTCCCAGCAATTCGGAATCGCGTTCGTATTCGGACGCACCTTATAGGGGCGCAGGCGCTGCAGGTGCTCGCGCTTGCCGAAGAGCACGCCCATGTGAGGGCCGAAAAATTTGTAAGTCGAGCACACCAGAAAATCGCAATCGAGTGCGGCCACGTCGATGAGGCCGTGCGGGCCGTAGTGCACGGCGTCGATATAGGCGAGCGCTCCGGCGGCGTGGGTGAGGCGAACGATTTCTTTTACGGGATTGATGGTGCCCACTGCGTTCGAGGCATATCCGGCGGCGACCAGCTTCGTCTTGGGATTTATTTTCGAGGCGAGGTCGGCCATGTCGAGGGTGCAGTCTTCGTCGTGGATCTCGGCCCAGCGGACGGTGATCCCTCTGTCTTCAGCCATCGCGAGCCAGGGGGAAACGTTGGCGTCGTGGTCGAGGCGCGTGACTACAATTTCGTCGCCCGGCTTCAGTTCGCGGCCGATTGCGCGGCTCATGGCGAACGTCAGGGTCGTCATGTTGGGACCGAAGGCGACCTCGTCGGCGGCGCAGTGCAGGAAGTCGGCCATGGCGGCGCGGGCTTCGGCGATCATTGCGTCAGTGCGGAGGCTGGTCGCGTAGGCTCCGCCGGTGTTGGCGTTGTCGCGGCGCAGGTAATCGGCGATGGCGTCAATCACGCGCTGGGGGACTTGCGTTCCGCCAGGGCCGTCGAGGAACGCGGCGGGATGTCCGTTGACGGTTTGGGCGAGCGAGGGGAATTGGGAGCGGATGTAGGTTAGGTCGAGGGTGGGGACGATCTTCTCAGCCGTCAGCATGAGTTATCTCTATCACGGCACGAGTTAAGCGTTCTCGGTGTCGGATAATGTTGTTCTTGAAAAAAAATTCCTTATTGCATACGAAGCCCACAGGGGCTAAAGCCCGCACCATATGCGGGCGCTAACGGCACGGCTGAAGCCGTGCCCTTCCCGATTTTACCGTTTGACGCGGGCGATTGCTCGCCGTGGAAGAGCGGCCCTTCAGGGCCGCGTAGGAGGGACGAATGATGCGGGCTTTAGCCCCTGTGGTGGTTCTGGGCGTGGCATCGTGGACACGACAGATCAAGGTTCGTCGGGGGCTGAAGCCCCGGTTAGTTTTGAGTAGACGCCTAACGCGGCCCTGAAGGGCCGCTCTTCCACGGCGCTTCACGCCTCGGTATCAGCGCGCGGTCGTGGCTCTCACGAAATCCGCCAGCATCCCATAGGCCGTCGCATACAGGCCGGGGTTCTCTTCGGTGACGGCCAGGCCGGGGAAGATGTCGGTCTCGAAATGGAGGTAGGACGAGGTGCCGGTAGTCTTGCCCATGGGCGAGGTGGCCAGCACTTTTTCGGGCATGACGGTGGCCTCTACGCTTGCTTTCTCGCCTTGACCCACGCGCTGGGCGCGGCAGACCAGCTTGAAGGGCCATCCGTCGCGGCGGGCGTTGCGCAGGGCTTGCGGGGTGAGGTCGCGGATGCCTTCGCGTTCGATCGCTTCCAGGCGCACGGGGATATCCATCAAAACCGTGATCAGGGCGGCGGTTTTGACGGCGGCGTCCCAGCCGTCGACGTCGTGAGTGGCGTCGGTTTCGGCTATGCCGAGGGCTTGCGCTTTCTTCAGAGCTTCGTCAAGGGTGAGGCCCTGCTCCATCTCCCCCAGGATCACGTTCGTGGTCGAGTTGAGGATTCCGTGGAAGCCTTGCAGGCGAATTGCTGGCAGCTGATCGAACAGAGAAAAAATCGGAACGCCGTCCATGACCGTGGATTCGAAGAGGAAGCGTTTGCCGCGGGCGGCGGCCAGGTCGCGCAGTTCGCGATAGGCGTGGACGATGGGGCCTTTGTTGGCGGTGATGGCGTGGGCTCCGTGGTCGAGGGCGGCGCGGATGTGGTCGATCGCGGGCTGGCCGGTTTCGACGTTGAGGGATGTGGCTTCGAAGAGGACGTCGGCGCGGGCGGCGGCGAGCCATTCGCGCACGTTTCTCGGGACATCTTGGCTGGCGCGCAGGGACGAATCCGCTGCAGGCATTTCGCGGGCAGAGCCTGCCCTGAGCTTGTCGAAGGGAGTGCCCGCGCCACATTTGTCCGGATCGACTCCGGCGGGATCGGCGATCCAGCCCAGGCGCCGCGAGGCAATTCCCGTGATGCGGTAGGCGATGCCGTGACGGTCGCGGAGTTCCTGGGCGCGGTCTTCGAGCAGACGGACGAGCGTCCGGTTGACGTTGCCGAAGCCGAGGAAGCAGAGGTTGTAGGTGCGGATTGCGGACTCCTCGAATGTTGAGGGGAAGGTTTCAAGGTCCCAAAGTTTCAAGGGTTTCCAGCAAGAACCTTGAAACTTTGAAACCTTGCAGCCTTGAAACCTTTCCTATCCCATCACCTGGGTGTGCTCGGGTTTGATTTTGTAGAGCACGCGGACTTCGCCGGGCTGGCCGTAGGGATATTTGTCGACGCCGAGATACTTCTTGGCCAGCTTGTTGATCTGGGCGTCGGCGCCGTCTTCGGTGATTTCGACCACGCGGCCGCGGATTTCGATGTAGCGATAAGGATTCTCGGGATCGATGATGGCCATCGAAACGCGGGGATCGCGGCGCACGTTGCGGTCTTTCTGGCGTCCCTTGGCGGAATTGAAGATGACGTGTTCGCCGTCAAAATCGCACCACACGGGCGTGACTTGCGGGCGGCCGTCGGGCATCAGCGTCCCCAGGCTGGCAAAAGCCCGCTTCTGAAATAGATCGAGATATTTCTCGGGGATGACTTGCGGCATTATGGCCTCCGGGAATTGGCTTGCAGCAGCATTATAGACTTCTCCATGCGCAGGGCGCGACGCTTGGCTTGGGTGGTTGGGTTTCGTTTAGAATTGCGGCCTGCAAATTCGGGGCAGCACGATTTATCTCAAGGGGGGGAACGACATTGCGAGGCAATTTCAGGCCGTTTGTTATTTGCATATTGGTTCTGTTCTCGCTAGCGGCGGGTCCGCGGGCGTGGTCGGAGTCCCCACTTCTCGCAAAGGACGCGAGACCCTTCGGCTCCGCTCAGGGCAGGAATGGGGCACCCGGCGCCGCGGAGCAGAAATATCCGCCGACGATTGTGTTTATGACGGATTTTGGGGTGGTCGACGATTCGGTCGCGCTGTGCCGCGGCGTGATGTATTCGATCATGCCCGACGTGCGCATTGTGGATTTGACGCACCAGGTAACGCCGTTTTCGATTCTCGACGGAGCACGATTTCTCTATGGCGCGACGCCGTACTTTCCGGCGGGCACGGTGTTTGTGGTGGTGATCGATCCCACGGTGGGAAGCACGCGGAAGGCGATTGTGGCGCGATCGAAGCGTGGGCAATGGTTTGTGCTGCCGGACAACGGGCTGCTGACGCTGGTGGAGCAGCGCGACGGGATTGAGGCGGTGCGCGAGATTACGAATCCGGAGTGGATGATTGGCACGAAGTTGTCGTCGACGTTTCATGGGCGCGACATTTTTTCGCCGGTGGGCGCGCACATGGCGCGTGGGGACGACTGGACGAAGGTTGGGCCAGAGATCGCGGTAAAAGACCTGGTGCGCCTGCAGTTGAAGGCGGCGACGCTCGACGAACGCGGCCTGAGCGCTACGGTGATCGCGACCGACGGGCCCTTCGGGAACCTCGTCACCAATGTGGATGCGGATGATTTTCTGAAGCTGGGATACCGGCGAGGGCAGGAAGTTCCGGTGACGGTGGGCGGCAAAGAGATGAAGATGAAGTTCGTGAAGACGTTCAGTGATGTGCCGCTGGGCCAGCCGCTGCTCTATATCGATTCGCGGGGACATCTGGGGCTGGCGGTCAATCAGAATAGTTTCGCGGCGACCTATGGGGTGAAGCCGCCGGCAGAGTTGATGATACCGAGGGCGAAGTGAGTGTCCCTAAGAAGGTGAGAGCGCAACTTGCGAACGCCTTGCGAGGTTTGTGGTGACGCGGGCGGGCACCGGGTCCTTCGACTTCGAGGCTGCTTCGCTTCGCGAATCAGCCACTCCGCTCAGAATGACAGTTTCATTGCGTCTCGGCTATGCGCGGTAGCACCGCGCGCAGCAATGCCTCGAAGGTGGTTTTGACGCGCTCGCCGGTTTCCAGGACTTCGGCGTGGGAGAGTGGCTGGTCGAGGATGCCTGCGGCCATGTTCGTGACGCACGAAATTGCGAGCACTTTGATTCCCATGTGGCGGGCAGCGATGACTTCGGCGACCGTCGACATACCGACCAGGTCGGCGCCGATGCGGCGCAGATATTCAATTTCCGCCGGAGTTTCGAAGCTGGGGCCGAGCATGGCGGCATAGACGCCTTCGTGCGGGGCGATGCCCAGCCTCGCGACTTCTTCGCGGGCGATCTGGCGATATTCGCGGGCGTAGGCGTGGGTCATGTCGGGGAAGCGGACGCCGAAGCGGTCGTCGTTGGGACCGACCAGGGGATTCGTGTCTTGCAGGTTGATGTGGTCGCGGATTAAAACGAGCGCGCCTTGCGAGTAGCTGAGATTGATGCCTCCGGCGGCGTTGGTGAGGACGACGGCGCGAATGCCCATGCGTCCGAAGACGCGGATGGGGAAGGTGACCTCGTGCGGCGAATATCCTTCATAAAGGTGAACGCGTCCTTGCATGGCGGCGACGGGAACGCTGCCGGCGTGGGCGTTGTCGACACGGCCCAGCACCATCTGGCCAGCGTGGCCGATCGCGGTTGAGCGCGGGAAGGCGGGGATGTCGGCGTAGGGGATGCGGATCGCGTCGGTAAGAGAGTCCGCAAAACCGCCGAGACCCGAGCCGAGGACGAGGCCGATTTTCGGGCGGAGTGTGGTGCGGTTCAGGATCAGCTGTGCGGCGGAGTCGGCGAGTGCGAATTGGTCAGTCATGAGTAAGGTCGACTTACAGGTCGCCGTCTGCGAGGTGGCGGCCGTGGCCGTTGCGGTCCAGCCAATCATACAGAAATGTCTGGTAGAGATAAGAGGCGACGATCTCCTCGCCGAGTTCGTGGGTTTCGGTGCAGATGAAGGGCATGCGCAGACCGGCCAGCACGGCGATGAGCGATTGCGTGATGCGGTTGGGGTTGGCGGCGCGGTAGGGATATTCGGATTTGATCTCGCTCAGCGATGCGGTGATGACGAGCAGGCTGTGGGGACGCTCGCTCATGCGGCGCAGGCGGTTGACGAAGACGTGGCGATTTGTAGTGAACGACTGAATCAGGTCGGCGAGATCTTTGCGCTCGACTACGCAGGAGTTTTCCATGCCGCTGACGGAGTAATCGCCGAGTGGGAGGGCGCGCTCTTCGATGTCGGCGAACCATTTTCGAAAGCGGCGGAAGGATAGCGGATTCTGTTCGCGGGTGTCGATGATGGCTACGGGGAGCGGAGTGCGGAGTTGCGTGCCGCCGCGCTCGGCCAGGACCGGCAGGGCGGGAGGCGCGACTGGTACGGCGGTCGGCGACCACGCCAGGGGAGACGGGATCAGGGTTCGTTTGCGCGGCATGGACCTCCAGAAATCCTGCGGCAGTTCCTCAGCCTCGGGTGTGGGGGCGCGACGCCCCCACGACAGCCGCCGAGACGGCGGCGCTACTAAAACCTCTTCTCGAACTTCGCGAACTCCTCTTCCAGCTTCCATTGTTCGCGGGCGCGCTCGTTGTCGGCGAGAAACTTTGCGCATGTAGTGGACGGCTTTTCGACGCCGGCTACATCTGGTGCGCAGGCGGATACGGGGCGGAACGTGCCTTTCGTCGAGGCCCACAAACTTTCTCCCGGCAGGAAGCTGTGCTCGATGCTCTGGCGGGTCATGCGCTTCAACTCTGTGTAAGGCAACCGGTAGCCTTCGACGGCGCGCAGGTATTCATGCGTCATGTTGGAGCGGGCTACGCCTTCGTCATCGGTCGCAATGGCGACGGGGACGCCGTACTTCATATAAACCGGCAACGGGTGGTCGTCGCCACTTACATCGAGAATCTGATCGTTCGACGTGAGGTTGATTTCGACCAGCACGTTACGGGCGGCCATTTCTTTCAAAAGGCCGATGGCATCGTTCTCCTGCATGACGCTGACGCCGTGGCCGATGCGCTCGGCGTGGCCGCGCTCGATGGAAGTGCGAATGTGAAACGAGAGATCCTCGGGCTTGACTAATCCCAACGCAAGTTCACCAGCATGGAGGCTGATGTGCACCTTGGGGTAAACGCCGTGCAGGTAATCGAGCATGGCCATGTGCTGGTTGAAGTCGTGAATGGGAACATACCAGTCTTCGGGCATGACCAGGTTCAAGCCGACGAAGCGCGGATCGGAGGACGCCAGTTCGAAGCCGAGCAGAATCTCGGCGAACACGGCTTCGCGGGGCAGGCCGCGCAAGACCTGATAAAGGTAGCGGACGGTGACGCCGCACCCAGCTTCGGCGTCGGGCGTGCCGCATTTAAGTTCGGTGCGGGCGCGGGCTTCGGCTTCGGCCAGAGTGCTGCTGGTTGCGGCGGTGATTTCCTTCAGGCCGCCGGCCAGGAACTTGTCGCGCATTCTGGAAAAGTCGTTATTACCGTCCCATCCGAGTTGCGTGCCGAGTTTAGCAGCCGCGTATCCATCGGCGGTGTGCATGAACTCGATGTACTGCACATGCTCTTTAGCGGCGCGGTTGATGACGGTGGCGATGGCCTCGGCGGTGTGGTTGTCGGCGGCCAGTTCGAACTTGTCGAAGGTGGCGAAGAAATGGTCGTGGCCGGATTCGTCGCCGGGGCGCCAGTTGCGCATCGACCAGGCGTCGATGATCTGGTTGTAGAGGATGTGGTCGTCGTAGGCGCAGCGGATGCCGGGCTTGGCCGTGTAATGCTCGCAGGAATCACAGGGCGGGGCGAGCAGGCGCGAAGTCGTGCGGTCGACGCAGAAATTGTCGGAGGCAGCCCAGTCGATGATGTCTTCGGCGTAGATGGCGCCGTCGATGTGGTTGTGCAGGTCTCCGCCCTTGGGTACGTCGTGCAGAAAAGCGAGCAAAAGCGAAGGCTGGCGGCGGATCGAGTCGAGATAGCGCCCGGTTTTCTGCTCGGCAGTTTGGGCTGCGGCGATGGTAGAGAGGAGAACGACGATCAGATAACGGTGCATCACCTTCAGGCTCACGGGCACTCCTTCAAGAATCAGGAAACGCATTGTAATTCGTGGGTCGCGGCGCGCGCCAATTGTCCCCGCGAGATCCCTCCCTTCGCCTGAAAAGCGGCTCCGGTCGGGATGACGCCCATCCTAGTCCGTATGCTGTCGATGCTTGCTCTGCGCCGCTGCGCGCACTCTGCTACATTGATTTCTTATGCCGCAGGTTTCCGATAAGCCGACTCGCAGCTTTGCCAGCGACAATAATGCCGGGGTGCATCCGGAAGTTCTGGAGGCGATTGCGCGCACCAACCAGGGGCACGTGGTGGCTTATGGCGACGATCTTTACACGCGATCCGCGCTGGCGAAATTTGAGGAGCATTTCGGGCCGGGGATCGACGTTTTTTTCACTTTCAACGGGACGGGCGCGAACGTGCTTGGGTTGCAGGCTCTGAACCGGCCGTATCACGCCGTGCTGTGCAGCGACTACGCCCACATTTATTCGGACGAGTGCGGCGCGCCCGAAAAACATACGGGATGCAAGCTGATCCCCTTGCCGCATCAGGATGGCAAGATCACGCTCGACGCAGTGCGCCACGCCTACCACGGGATCGGCGACCAGCATCACGTGCAGCCGAGGGTCATCTCCATCACACAGTCGACCGAGATGGGGACGGTCTACCAGTCGGGAGAGATTGAGGCGCTGGCGCGGTTTGCCCACGAGCACGAGATGTTCTTGCATGTGGACGGCGCGCGTATTGCCAACGCCGCGGCCAGTCTGGGCCAGACTTTGAAGCAGGCGACGCGCGACCTGGGTGTGGACGTGCTCTCGTTCGGCGGCACGAAGAATGGAATCATGGGCGGGGAAGCGGTCGTGTTCTTCAATCGCGCTCTCAGCGCGGATTTTCTCTATCTGCGCAAGCAAGGGATGCAGTTGGCGTCGAAGATGCGCTTCATCGCGGCGCAGTTCGAGGCGCTGCTGACCAACGATCTCTGGCGGCGCAGCGCCGAGCACGCCAACCGCATGGCGCGGCTGCTGGAGGCGGAACTGCGCCGGATTCCGCAAATCAAGGTAGTGTGGAAGGTCGAGGCCAACGGCGTGTTTGCGCAGATTCCGCGCCACGCCATCCAGAAAATCAAAGATCGCTACTTCTTTTATATGTGGATCGAGGACGAGTGCATCGTGCGCTGGATGTGCTCGTTCGATACCACGGAAGTGGACGTGAAAGACTTTGTGAAAGTGGTGGCAGAGGTGGTGCAGGAGTGAGCAACAGGAGTGCTTGCAGCTATTGCTTTTTGCCACGCCATTGACTAAATTGGCCCCATTCCGCGGCTGGTTGCGCGCTGTGCGGTCTTGCGCGGTCCAGAAGTCGGCAAAGTTCAGGAATCAGGCAATTCAGGAGCGTCGATGAACGGGAAGTGTTTGAGCATGGTGGTCCTGGTCGCCGCGGCGGGTACGCTGCTTGGTCTGAACAGTTGCGCCCACGATCAGCAACTGGTGTCGATCGAAGTCCAACCGACGGTGGAAACGGTCGGCACAACCAATACTCCCGTGCTCCAGGATGCCGGATTCCAGGTGCAGCTGCGAGCCCTGGGAACCTACATTCACCCGCCGGTGACCAAGGACATCACGAATGACGTGACCTGGGAATCGAATACTGTGCAGATGTTTACCGTCACTTCCACTGGCTTGCTGACGGCGACCGGCGAATCGTGCGGGGCAACGCTTGTCTCGGCAACGGTAAACACGAACAGAAGTTCCGGAGGCCTATCTTCTTCGGGAGCTGTTGTGACCGGTTACATGACTGCCAACGTGGTCTGCTTCAGTGGTACAGGACCGACGGTCACGGTCGATTTTGCCGGCACGGGTAGCGGCACGATATCCAGTTCGCCGCCGGGTCTCGGCTGCTCGTCAACTGCAGGTTCGTCTTGCACGGGAAGCTTTCCGACGGGCTCGAGTGTCACCCTGACGGCCGTCCCGAACGGAACGTTCGGCGGATGGGCCGGCTGCAGTATTGCTGCTGGAACGACGTGCACTCTCGAAGATCTAACTAATAACGTAACGGTGACAGCGACATTCAACTAAGACGCAGATTCCTTCGAAAATTATTCGGACTCCAACAGCTTTTCCAGCGTGGGCTTGTGCTTTTCCGGCTTCTTCTTTTTCTCGACCACGATCTGTCCGGCGGGAGGCGCACCCACGCGCTCGCGGGCTAATTCCTTGACCGCGGTCACGGCTCGAAAGCGCTTCGCTTTTTTCTTTCTGGCCACGGGAACTCTTTCAGCCAGTTTATCCCACAAGTCAGGTTCGCCGTAAAATGTGCAATAATCCATACTTGGTCGGGAGAGTTGGTCGGGAGTTGGTTGCGATTTGAACCACGTGGGCCCGGCTCGAAGCTTATGGAAGAGCGTGATTTTTTCGACGAGAAGCAAGAGAAGAAAGTGGCTTCGCTGAATTGTCCCCACTGTCTGCAGGCGGCGGAGTATGAAGTGACCTGGGTCGTGCGGACGAAGAAGCGGCAGTTGCCGGGCCGCGCCGACGAGCGCGACCGCGCCCGCTTCGCCAAGTTCCGGTCGTACATGGTGCGCAAGGACGATATGATGGCCTGCAAGAACATGCGCTGCCGCAAACGGTTCGACCTCACCGGCCAGTCGACCGTGATCACCGAGTAGCGCGGATAGTCTGTGCCTCAGTGCCTCTCTCCCTCTAGTCCCATCGCGCGCCCGATGTCAAAACGGGAAGCAGCCCGCGAGAAATCCTAGCTTTCTTGAAGGTTTGCCTTGCACCGCGGTGCGTGGCGCCGGAAGATTGGCGTTCGCGTCGTTGTCTCGTCGTTCCCCTTGCAGTTTCTCAAGGAGATTGCTATGTCGTCTGCCGTTGCGGAAGTCACCTCATTTATTCAGCGTGCGATTAACTCGGTCAGCGAGAAGGAGTTGGACGCTCTGCCTTACGGAGTTATCCAGGTTGACTCGGAGGGCGTGGTCCTTCGCTATAACGCCTTCGAAGCGGGGCTTTCTGGTCTGAGCAAGAAGAAGGTAGTGGGAAAGAATTTCTTTACGCAGATCGCGCCGTGTACTGACCTGCAGGAGTTCCGTGGACGATTCCGGGAGGGAATCGCTGCCGGGAAACTGCAATGTACGTTTCGCTACCACTTTGCCTTCAAGGCGAATCCGCGGGATGTGACCGTCACGCTGTTTTATAACCAAGCTGAACGGATCGTCTGGATCCTGGTCCAGCCGGACAACTAGACCCCTCGCCCAGGCGGAACTGCGCCGTGTTCGGGGTCGCGCCTCCGACTGCAATTCCAAGCTGCTCCATCCCCCGCATTTCCTAACGCGCATCCGTTCATCGATTCATTTATACTGACTGGTTTTGCTGTGGCTTGCCTAGGGCCGTGGCTGAGGAGTGATTGTCTTGAAGATTCTGGTCTGCATGAAGCAGGTGCCGCAGAAAGATGCACCGCTGAAGCTGAACGAAACGGGCGCGTGGATCCGCGAGGATGTCTCATACGAAGTCAACGAGCCGGACGCCTATGCTCTGGAAGAGGCGCTGCGTCAACGCGAAAAGCACAAGGGCGAAGTGGTTGTGATTACCAGCGGCCCGGCCCGCGCCCAGCAGGTGCTGCGCGAAGCGCTGGCCAAGGGCGCGGATCGCGCGATTCATCTGGAGGACGACAAGTTCGTCGGCCTCGATGCGCTCAACACGGCCAAGGCATTCGCGGCGGCCATCAAGGACGAAGAATTCGACCTGATCTTCACCGGGTTGCAATCCGACGACTACGGCTACGCGCAAACTGGAGTGATTCTGGCCGAGTTGCTGGGGCTGCCGCACGCGACCATCATCATGCAGATCGAGAAAACCGAGGGCGGCATCCGGGTGAAGCGCGAACTCGAAGCGGGATATTTTCAATTTGTCGACATGCCGACGCCGGCGGTGCTGACCATTCAGTCGGGCATCAACAAGCTGCGCTATGCCACGCTAATCGGCATCAAGCAGGCGAAAAACAAGCCGCTGCGGAAAGTGGCGCTGGCCGAGGTGCAGTCGGCAATTGGCGAGAATCTGCAGAAAATCGAGCGCCTCTACGTTCCGCAGAAAACGAAGAAGACGGAGCACATCGAAGGCTCGGCCGGAGAGATTGCGAAAAAGCTGGTGGATAAACTGCGCAACGAGTTGCGGGTATTGTAAGTGTAGCCGCGGACGCATTCGTCCGCGGGCCGAGCAAATCTCGGCGAGGTTTCGCTAGAAGCTAGAAGCTAGAAGCTAGGAGCTAGAAGCTAAGAGTTGACATTATGCCCGATACCATCCTCGTAGTTGTCGAACAGCGCGAAGGCAAACTGAATCGCGTCTCGTGGGAAACCATTACTGCCGGACAGGCGATCGCAGCAGCGACCGGCTGGACTCTGGAAGCGGCTGTTGTCGGTGGCAGCGCCTCCCCTTTCGCGGCCGAAGTTGCAGCGAAGAAAGTTGCGAAGGTGTATGCCATCGAGTCGCCGAAGCTCGAGCCTTACACGCCGGACGCGTTTGCCGCCGCGCTGAAGCAATTCCTGGCCGCGAAGCAGCCGAAGCTGGTGCTCATGCCGCATACCTACCAGGTACGCGACTTCGTGCCCAAGCTGGCGACGGCGATGGGACGCACCGTGATCAGCGATTGCATTGGATTTAAACACGAAGGCGGAAAACTGATGTTCACGCGGCAGATGTTTCAAGGCAAGCTGGCCGCCGACGTGAGCTTTACGAGCGACGCTCCGTGGTTTGCGACGTTTCAGAACGGCGCATTCCGCGGCGACAAGGCAGAAGCGGGCGCGAGCGCGGCTCCGATCGAGACCGCGAACGTCGAAATCGCCGACGGCGTCATCCGCAACAAGCCGCAGGAAGTTTTCAAGGAAGCCAAGCAGGCGGTCGACCTCACGCAGGCCGAAATTATTGTTGCGGTCGGCCGCGGAATTAAAGAGCAGAAGAATATTGAGATCGCCAAGCAACTCGCCGAAGCGCTCGGCGGAGACCTCGCTGCGTCGCGTCCCATCTGCGATTCGGGCTGGCTGCCGATGGACCGGCAGATTGGATCGTCAGGGCAGACGGTTGCGCCCAAGCTGTATCTGGCGCTCGGCATCAGCGGGGCGATTCAGCACATTGTCGGGATGAAGGGATCGCGGACGATCATCGCGGTGAATAAAGATTCAGAAGCTCCGATTTTCGAGATCGCCGACTACGCGATCGTGGGCAATCTGTTCGACATCGTCCCGCCGCTGATTGAGGAAGTGAAGAAGGCGAAGGCGGGGAACTAAATGGATATTGACCATTATTATGACTATCGGTAAAATAATGGCCATGAACGATATTTCCATTTCCGAATTTAAGGCCAAGTGCCTCGGTTTGATCGAGCGAGTCCACAAGACTCGACAGCCGTTGCGCATTACCCGCCATGGCCGCCCGGTGGCAGAGGTGATTCCCGCGGGTCCCGATCGCAAGCGCAAGTTCCTGGGAGACATGATCGGAACCGCCGAGATTGTCGGCGATATCGTTTCGCCGAACATTGATCTGGAAGACATTGAGGCTTACCGCGAGTGAACCTGCTTCTGGATACGCATATTTGGATCTGGAGTAAGTCTGATCCGAAACGGCTGGGAAAGCGCGTAGCAGCAGAGCTGTCGAAGGGCAGCAACGAACTTTGGCTATCCCCGGTGAGCGTGTGGGAGGCTCTCGTGCTGATGCAGAAGGGCAGGGTCCGAGTGGAGAACCCCTTCGCGTGGGTTCAACGCGCCGCCGAACAGTTGAGGGAAGCGCCGCTGACGCAGGAGATTGTGAGGATTGGCATGGCGTTGCCTTTGTCCCACGCGGACCCGGCCGACCGCTTCCTGGCCGCCACTGCGCAAGTCTTGAAGCTGACTTTGGTGACGGCCGACCAAAGGCTTCTTGCCCTGGGTGAGATTCCCAGTCTTGCGAACCGCTAATGCTGATCTTCCGTAAACCTCTCGAAGGCGTTGAACGTCCGCAGATGCCGGCCGATGTCGTCATTGTCGGCGGCGGGCCGGCGGGCATGGCTTGTGCGCTGCGGCTGGCGCAGTTGATCGACGCGCACAATGCTGCCCATCCTGACGCGCAGCTCAGCAAAGAAAATATTTACGTGCTGGAGAAGGCGCGCGAGATTGGACAACACTGTCTATCGGGCGCGCTGCTCGATCCGCGAGCCATCCGCGAACTGCTCCCCGATTTTGAAAAGGATGCTCCGCTCGACGCCAAGGTTGAGAAGGAAGCCGTTTATTTCCTCACCGAGAAATCCAAGTTCAAGTTTCCCATCACGCCGCCATTCCTGCGCGATCACGGGAACTACGTCATCTCGCTGAATCGATTTGTGAAGTGGCTGGGCGGAAAGGTGGAAGAGACGGGGATCACGGTCTTCACCGGGTTCGCGGGCTCAGAACTTCTTTACGACGGCGACCGCGTGACCGGCGTTCGCACCGATGACAAAGGCGTCGACAAGGAAGGTCACCAGAAATCCAACTTTGAACCGGGGTACGATTTGCAGGCGAAGGTCGTCATCCTGGCCGAAGGGCCGCGCGGGTCGCTGACGAAACAGCTCATCTCGAAGTTCGATCTCGCCAAGAGCGCCAACCCGCAAACTTACGGAGTGGGCGTGAAAGAACTGTGGGAAGTTCCTGCAGGGCGCATCGCGCCGGGCGAAGTGATCTACACCATGGGCTGGCCGCTGACTTCGCATGAATACGGCGGAGCTTGGATTTACGGTTCGAAGGATAACGTCGTCTCGCTCGGCTACGTGACGGGGCTTGATTACGCCGACCCGCGGCTCGATCCGCAGCGCGTGTTGCAGGAATTCAAGCGGCATCCGTTTGTGGCGAAGCTGCTCGCGGGCGGGAAGATGATTCGCTACGGGGCGAAGTCGATGCCGTACGGCGGCTGGTGGGCGATTCCGCCGGTTGCGGGTAATGGCTGGATGATTCTCGGCGACTCCGCGGGATTTCTGAATTCGGCCCGGCTCAAGGGAATTCATCTGGCGATCAAGAGCGGGATGCTCGCGGCTGAGACTGCATTCGAGGCGCTGACAAAAGATGACTCGTCGGCGGCGACCCTAGGCGGATTCCAGAAGAAAGTCGAGTCGAGCTGGATCAAGGAAGAATTGTGGAAGGTGCGGAACCTGCATCAGGGATTCGAACATGGAATGTATGCGGGCATGTTTCACACCGCGCTGCAGATGATCACCGGCGGACGCGGTTTGCGCAACCGTTATCCCGCGAAGGCCGGATACGAGCACATGCGCAAGCTGGCCGATCTGCCCGTGAATGGTGGCGCCGAAGCGCACTTGCTCGGCCCGGCCAAGGGCGACGGCAAACTCACGTTCGACAAGCTGACCGACCTCTACCACTCGGGCACGAAGCATGAAGAAGACCAGCCGGCGCACCTGGTGATTCACGACACGAACATTTGCAATACGAAATGCGTGAAAGAATTCGGCAGCCCCTGCCAGAATTTCTGTCCCGCGAACGTTTACGAGATGGTCGAAGATGCGAGCCAGCCCAATGGCAAGCGCATCAGCCTGAACCCGTCGAACTGCGTCCACTGCAAGACCTGCGACATCGCCGACCCGTACCAGATCATTACGTGGGTGCCACCAGAAGGCGGCGGCGGGCCGAATTACGACGGGATGTGACGGCCGTGGGGACAGGCGCCTATACCCGCCAACTCCCCTTTGCAGACGGATTCAAGCGGACCCATTTCAGGACGACAAACCTCGGAAAAGTGATCGCGCGCACCGCGTTGGGTTCTTGAGCCGCTACAATTTTGCACGAGCCGATCTGGTATTCGTCATGCCGTACACCAAAACCATTGTCTGCCTGGCGAATTCCCGCAAGCTCACTGGACGTTGCGTGGCTGGCAAGGAGTGGGATGGACAAAAGCCGGGTGCGTGGTGCCGTCCGGTGAGCGGGCGAGAGCGCGGAGAGCTCACGGCGGAACGCTGGTATCGCAAAACTTGGCGCGACCCACAACTCCTGGATCTCATCGAAGTGGGCCTGCTGGGGCCGCGACCATCGGGCTGTCAAAAGGAGAATCATCTTGTCGATACCAGCATTCGATGGCGATTCGTTGGGCGCGTGACCGCGCGGCAGCTATTGCCCGCGCTTGATCATCCTGCCGGTCCCTTGTGGATGAACGGCGACTCTACCGCCAGCGGTCAAAACGACAAGGTTCCCGCCGCAGTCGCGGAGCGGGAGCAATACTCGCTTGTGCTGGTGCAGCCCGAACAGCTGCTGATCACGGTCAGCACCGAGTGCGCGGACAGTGGGTACGCGCGGCGCAGAGTCCGCGGGCATTTCTCACTCGCTGGACATGACTACATTTTGGCTATCACCGATCCCGTTCTCGAAAAACAGATTCTGCCCCATCCGGACGGCTTCGGCACCGGGTTGCAGAACCCCATCCTGTGTATTAGCCTCAGTGAAAAGTTTGAATCGCAGAATGCCTGTTACAAGCTGGTCGCGGGTGTGATGCACGTTTTGCCATGATGAAAACCATTTACACCATCGGACATTCGAACAGTACCGCAGAACGTCTTCTGGAATTGCTCGGTCAACACGGAATTACGGCTATTGCCGACGTCCGCTCCCGGCCTTATAGCCGCTTCAATCCACAATTCAATCGCGAAGCCTTGGCGAGCATTCTTAAGAATTCTGGACTGGACTATGTTTTCTTGGGCCAGGAACTGGGAGCGCGCTCGGAAGATCCCGCGTGCTATCGGGATGGGCGGGCGCAATATTCGCTGATCGCGCAGACGCCGCTGTTTGAGCGCGGGATCGAGCGTCTTCTGGCGGGGATGGAGAAATTTCGCGTGGCGATTCTGTGTGCCGAGAAGGAGCCCCTGGGTTGTCACCGGTCGATTCTGATTGCCCGATGCCTGCACGAGCGGGGAATCCGCGTGTGCCACATTCTGGAGGACGGCAGTCTGGAAGATCACGATGATTTGTTATTGCGCCTGCTGGCCTTGCAGGGGATGCAGGAGAACAATCTTTTTCAGACCAAAGACGAGCTGGTTGCCCTGGCCTACGAGAAGCAGGCGGAGGAGATTGAGTTCACGGCGAGCCAGGTGTCGCAGCCGGCTTAGTAGGCCGAGGGGCCGCGTTGATGAAAGTCTTCACCATCGGGTTCACGAAAAAGTCGGCGCGGGAATTCTTTGAAAAGCTGCGGCATCCGGGACTGGCGCGGGTGGTGGATGTCCGTCTGAACAATGTTTCGCAGCTGTCCGGGTTTTCGAAGCGGGACGACCTGCAGTTCTTTTGTGAGGCGATCCTCTCCATCAAATATCTTCACATGCCTGAACTGGCGCCCACGCAGACGATGCTCGACGGATTCAAGAAGAGTCATGGCAGCTGGCTCGACTATGAAAGCGGCTTTCTCGCCCTGATGGCGGAGCGCAAAGTGGAAGATACTGTCGCGCGGGAAGTCATTGACGGAGGCTGTCTGCTGTGCAGCGAGGCCACGCCCGAAAATTGTCACCGCAGGCTGGTGGCGGAGTATCTGCAACGCAAGTGGGGCGGGGTTGAGATCGAGCATATCCTGTAGCTCATGAAAAGTTTGATGCATTCTTATCGCAGAGGCAGCGTGCACCCGAAAAGATTCCGATCCGTTTCAATATTGACGGCCACCATGGTTGCCACTCTCGCTGCCTTTTCCCAGCAGCCCGCTCCCTCAATCCCTTCGAGCGGCTCCCCAGGCCTGGATCAGTATAGGGCGTCGCGGATCGCCATCTACACGGATGATTTCGGGGAGCTGAAACGCTATCGCGAGGCCGGTGCCGCACTCGCAGCGCCCAGGGTCGGCGAGAATCGCGTCGTGTTCATCGGCGACTCCATCACCGACTACTGGAAGCTGGCAGACTATTTTCCCGGCAAGCCTTACGTCGTCATTAATCGCGGCATCGACGGGCAGAGCACGCCGCAGATGCTGGTGCGCTTTCGTCAGGATGTGATTGACCTGCGTCCCACGGTGCTGGTGGTGCTTGCCGGAACTAACGACGTGGCCGGCGTTACCGGGCCCACGCGCAACGAGGACATCGAGGCCAACTACGCCTCCATGGCCGAGTTGGCGCGCCTGCATCACATTCGCGTGGTCTTTGCTTCGCTGCTTCCGGTGAACAATTACACGGAGGATGCGAAGGAGTCGTTTGCCCTGCGTCCGCGCGAAAGAATTCTGGTGCTGAACACGTGGCTCAAGGATTACTGCGCGAAGAACGGCCTGGTGTATCTCGACTACTTCTCGGCCATGGTGGACGACAAGGGCATGCTGAAGCGCGAACTGTCCGAGGAGGGACTGCATCCGAATGCGGCTGGGTACAAAGTCATGGCGCCGCTGGCGGAGAAGGCGATTGCGCGGGCGATTGCGGGCCAGCGCTGATTCGGACGCCGGGCCGACTTTTGGACATCAATTGCAGGGCTGCTCCCAGAGTTATCCTGTTACCCTAAAGGACAACCACATGAAATCATCTCGCTACTTCCAAACGCTCACGTTCGTCCTCGTCGTCTTCCTTGCCGTTTCCGTTCTGGCGCAACAGCCTGCGCCGACTGCCGCGCCCAGCATTCCGTCCACGGGTTTTGCCGGCCTCGACCAGTACCGAGCGAGGCGCATTGCTGTCTTTACTGACGACTTCGGGCAGCTGGCGCGGTATCGAGAGGCGAACGCCGCGCTCAAACCGCCGGCCCCGAGCGAGAGCAGCGTCGTGTTCTTCGGCGACTCGATCACCGACATCTGGCATCTCGACGAATATTTTCCGGGCAAGCCTTACATCAACCGCGGCATTGGAGGGCAGACCACGCCGCAGATGCTGGTGCGCTTCCGGCAGGATGTGATTGATCTGCAACCCAAAGTCGTCATCATTCTTGCGGGAACGAACGACATTGCCGGCAATACCGGGCCGATGCGGCTGGAAGACATCGAGGCGGACTTCGCCTCGCTGGCCGAGTTAGCGCGCGCCAACAATATCAAAGTGATCTACAGTTCGCTGTTGCCGGTACACAACTACACGGAGAAGTCGAAGGACTTTTTTGCCCAGCGGTCGCCGGAGAAGATTCTCGCGTTGAACAACTGGCTGAAGAGTTACTGCGCCGTTGCTTCCAGCGGCTGCGTGTATCTCGACTACTTCAAGGCGCTGGTCGACGACAAGGGGCTGATGAAGCAGGATCTTGCCGACGATGGGCTGCATCCGAACGCGGCGGGATTCAAGATCATGGCGCCGATGGCCGAGGCGGCGATCGAGAAGGCGCTGGCGAGTTCGAAACCCTGAATCCTCCGAGCTGCCGGCGCGTCCTATAGAGTTGTAGGGCTTGGCTCTTAGCTTTGGGCTTAACCGGAGTGAGAACGCCAGGGCGGGTAAGCCAAGAGCTAAAGGCCAAGAGCCAAGAGCTTTGCTTCTTCACGACAAATTCGGCCGCGCCATCACCGACCTGCGGATCTCCATTACTGACCGCTGTAACTACAAGTGTGTCTACTGCCGCACGGGGAACGAAGGTGCGCTGTATGGGGACCTGCCGTTCGAGGACTATCTGCGCATGGCGCGCGTGCTCGAGGGCATGGGTATCAGGAAGATTCGCCTGACCGGCGGCGAGCCGCTGTTGCGCAAAGGCGTGGTAGAGTTCGTGCGCGAGCTGGCGAAGCTGCAGCCTCATGGGCTAAAGCCCTCATCTTCTTTGAGCGCTAACGGCACGGCTAAAGCCGTGCCCTTCCACGAGGCTTCGGGGCCACATCTCCCCCACAGTCCCGACGGCAAGGCGGAGGCGTTGTCCGTTCAAGAATTCTCGCAACGTCGTTTCGACGATTCCGAGTCCCTCGACATTGCGCTCACCACCAACGGGCACATGCTGGCTGAGATGGCGCAGCCGCTGAAGGATGCGGGGCTGACGCGGGTTACGGTGTCGATGGATGCGGTCGATCCCGACCGCTTCGCGCGCATCACGCGCGTGCCCAATGGATACGATCACGTGCTGGCGGGGATTCGCGCGGCGCGCCGGGCCGGGCTGTGGCCGCTGAAAGTGAACTGCGTGCTGATGCGCGGGTTCAACGAAGACCAGATCATCCCGTTCGGCATGTTCGCGCGCGAAGAGGGCGTGACCGTGCGCTTCATCGAATTCATGCCGCTCGAAGAGGGACGCACCTGGGCGCCTTCGACCGTGGTTACGCTCGATGAAATTCTGGCGCGCATGGCCGAGTACCGGCCGCTGGTCGAGATTCCGCACGCGCGCTCGGAAACGGCGCGGCGTTACCGCTTTGAAGACGGAGTGGGCGAGATCGGAATCATCGCTCCGGTATCGCATCCCTTCTGCGGACATTGCAGCCGCATCCGCATTACCAGCGACGGGAAAATTCGCACCTGCCTGTTTTCGGTGTGGGATCACGATCTGCACGCCGAGATGCGGCGCGGGGCGTCGGATGATGAGTTGGCTGAGTTCATCCGCGGCGTCGTAGCCAAGAAAGAAGAGCGGCACCACATCGGCGAGGCGGACTTTGTGCCGGCTTCGCGGACCATGGTGCACATTGGGGGATAAAACGATGCCGGCACAGGCGCCTGCCTCGCATTTCGCGCTGATCGAGGAAATGGTTTTCCTGTTCGTTCTGCTGCCCCTGGCTTTCCGATTCCGGCTGATTCCGTTCCCGCCCATCCCGGCTCTGTGGCTGCTGGCGGCATACGGCCTGTATCGGCTGCTCAATGACGCCGCGTTCAACCGAAAGAAATTGTGGAACCCAGGTGCTCTGCCCGCATCTGCCTGGCAAATCCTGGCCATCTTCGCCGGAGGCGCAGTGCTGGTGGGCGCGGGCGTTTATCTTCTGGCTCCGCGACTGCTGTTCAATTTTGTGCGGCGCGCTCCCGTGTTCTGGGCAATTGTGATGGTGCTCTATCCGGTGCTGTCGGTTTACCCGCAGGGAATCCTCTACCGGGCATTTTTCTTTGAGCGTTATGCGGCGCTGTTTCCCAACCCTGCGGTTCTGATCGCAATGAGCGCGGTGGCGTTCTCCTTCGCGCACATCATTTTCCGTAATCCGATTGCGGTCGGCTTTACCCTGGTTGGCGGATTGCTGTTCGCCTGGCGATACGCCGCGACCGGTTCGCTGTTTACCTCGTCGCTGGAGCACGCCCTCTATGGCTGCTGGATGTTCACCATCGGGCTGGGAGAATATTTCTACAAGGGCGCGCGGTGAACGGCGGGCGGTTGCCCGATTCTGCTTGACAGACTCAAGTCCGGCGATTACCTTACACGGCAAAAGTGCGGTATGAGTGAGGATCTCCGTTTCAGGGAATGGGTGGTCTGGCAGCCCTGAACGTTGCTTGATTCTTCACTCTGAAGGACGGAAACTTTATCCGCTTTCGGGCGGATCAGGAGTATCCCGTTGCCGCGCGAGTCAGAGTGGTCGTCGTTTCACCGTCCCGATGCTCTAGTAGCGGGCGACTCAGCCAAGATCGCCCTGTCCAATCCCAGCCGCATTTCACACCCTAATCACATTTCACCAGTTCCTGGTGCCAGGAATTGGTCCAGCAACGCAATCGTATGAGGAGGATTCGTATGCCTAAATCCGCTCCGAAGAAAAGAGCAAAGAAAACACCGCCCTCCCCGACTGGGAGTGCAACTGGCGCGCTGGTCGCGTGCTGGGAAGACGATCCCGGCGATCCGAATGTCCCGCCGCCTTTGGTACCGATCCAGGTTCCGGCTCCGAATCCGTCGGCCCCACCCCTGCCGTACAAAATATCGGGAGCGGCGCCGCGGGTGGGTGTGTACCCGCCGGGGACGCCGGAATTTCGCTATTACGCGGCTTCGTCCGCTCTGCGGCGCACTGCCGATTTCTGGAGCGGCATTGTGCCTTCGGGAACCGTGTGGCAACTCGGCAAAGTATTGCCCGTCCAGTTAGATTCCGGGGAAGATCTGAATGCGTTTTACACGCGGGGAGATGGGGGCGATTCGCCAGGGCTGCATTTCTTTCACGAATCGGTGGCCGGACGCGTGTACTACTCGGGAGAGAGCCCCGATGTGGTGTGTCACGAAATGGGCCACGGGGTTCTGGATGCGCTCCGGCCGCAACTGTTTGATGCTCAAACCATCGAGGCGCCGGCATTCCACGAATCGTTTGCTGACATGAGCGCGCTGTTATCTGCCCTGCAGGTTCCGTCTTTTCGCGCCAAACTGCTGAGCGACACTGGCGGCGTCATCAATCGTTCCTCCCGTTGGTCGCGGCTAGCCGAACAACTCGGGGCCGCGATCCGAGTGGGGGCTCCGGATGCGGTTGATCCCGACTGCCTGCGCAATGCCTGTAACTCGTTTTTCTATACCGACCCGCAGGAACTTCCGCCGCAGGCGCCGGCTTCGCAACTGTCTTCCGAACCGCATGCGTTCTCGCGGGTATTCACGGGGGCGTTTCTAGAAATTCTCGCCGGAATTTTCAAGCAGCAGGGAGACCCGACGGACGCTGGTCTGGTGAAAACCGCGCAAGACGGCGCTCAAATTCTGATCGGCGGAGTTCTTAGCGCGCCGGTCGTCCCGGACTATTTCAGCCAGGTTGCGGCCGCGATGGTGCAATTCGCGGAAGGGACGCCGTTCAACGGCAAGTATCGCGATGTCTTGAAAGGCGCCTTTGTCCGTAAAGGAATTCTTTCTTTGCAGGCGGCGGCGACTATCAGCGGAGTGCTGAGGCAGCCCGCGCGGAGCGTCGCGGCCATGAGTGGTGGGTCCAGCGAACTTCCTCAGGCGTCGCTTTCCGCCGCGGCCTACGGACTGAGCAAGCCTGTAATGAAAGTGCATCTTGCGGGTGAGATCAAACGGATGGGCGTAACTGGAGCGGCAGCGATCGGACCAGCGGCAGCGCGATCGCCGCAAAGCGCGGCGGAATCCTATACCGAGGACCTCTTCCAGCGCGGTCATGTGGATCTGGGCCAACACGGCAGCCCGAACGGGGGCTTGGGACATCCATACATCTTCAAAACGCATAAGATTTTCGAAGAAAAAGGAGAACTAATTCTCAAACGCCTCAGTTTCAATTGCGGGTTTGACCGCCGCCGGCAAGTGCCGTAGAGTTGAATTAGAAGTCGACGGGCATGCCAAAAAAGGTCAACCAGCGCGCTCCGAAAAGTGGCGGTAGTAAAGCGAAGAAGAAGCCTCGGGCTGTGAAGCTTATGCCCGATGAGGCTCAGCCCGCGGCTGATCCTCGCTTTGTCAGCGATTTGTTAGTTCGCGGAGAAGCCGCGGAGCTGACGAAAGACGGGAAACTACCTTTGCAAGCCACACACATAATTCAGAAGAAAAATCCTGACGGCAGCGTCGAAGTGAAAAGGGCGCGGTTCAAGCTCTTTTGAGTCGGATTTTCCTTCGTCGCGGCGAGTTCTGGATGTCCCGGGATTGCAAAATCGGGAAGTGCGCCATTTTCATCCTGATTCTGGCGATCGCCGTGACCGTCTCTGCTCTGAGAACCGCTGCGCAAGCAAATCCTGCGGTGGGCGAGGCTTCTTACCTCGGCTTCGATCGGAACGACTACCCCGGCGACGCCAACCTGAAGACCCTACATCAAACTTTTTCCTACACCGGATACTGGCTCAATCCTCCTCCGGGAGCATCGTCAAATAGCTGGACCGGGCATCGGGCTGCGGTCGAGTCGGCGGGATTTGGATTTCTCGTGCTGTTCAACGGCAGGCTCTATGCCGAGTTGAAAACCGTGACGAATGCGGCCCGGCTGGGACGGTCGGATGCGCATGCGACGGCCGCGGCGGCGCGGCGCGAGGGCTTTCCGCGCGCAACCATTATTTTTCTCGATCAGGAACAGGGTGGACGCATGCTGCCCGAGCAGAGGGCGTACATCTATGCCTGGGTCGACGGCGTCATCGCGGCGGGATTTCGCGCGGGAATTTATTGTTCCGGCATTCCTGCGACTGAGGACGGCAACGTGGTGACTGCCGAAGACATTCGCGCGCACGCCGCCGGACGACAGATTGTCTACTGGGCCATCAACGATGCTTGCCCGCCCGCGCCCGGATGCGCGTTTCCACAACGGCCTCCGAGTCCCGCGGACAGCGGCGCTGCATTCGCCGAAGTCTGGCAGTTCGCGCAGTCGCCGCAGCGCAAGGACGTAGCCGGACGCTGCACCAACTACAGCCGCGATGGAAACTGTTTGGCCCCGGGAGTAGCTGCGCTTGCGATTGATGTGAACTCAGCTTCGTCGGCTGACCCTTCCCACGGCCGCCGGTAAGCGCCCTTTTATTGGGCGCAAAATACATTGACAAGGTTTTACATAGCTAGACGAAAGTAGACGGCAGGTCTGCGTCCGGAGAGTCTAAGATGCCCATTAGACATTCCGATGGCGACGCGCGTCGACGTCTATCAGATTTTTGCGTTGTGTTCCCAAGCGGGCTTAGTGGAGGAATTATGACGAAGCAATTCAGAGCAGCGGTTGCTTTCTTCGTCCTGGGCGTTAGCCTTACGGTTCCCTTGTTGCGGGTCTCAGCGCGGGCCGCAGAACAGGCGAAGGACGCGCCAGTGGCTCCGGTCCCCGCACAGATTCTTGCGGCGAAGAAAGTATTTGTCGCCAATGCGGGTACAGACTATCGCTATCCCGAGGAGGTGTTGTTCAGCGGCGAAGCCGACAGAACGTATAACCAATTCTACGCCGCCATGAAAACCTGGGGGCGATTCGAACTGGTGGGCGCGCCCGCCGATGCAGATTTGATCATCGAAATTGGCTTTGCCGCGCCCGTGATCGGGGGACCCGCATCCCAAGGCGCTTTCACACAAACACCGTTTGATCCGCAGTTTCACCTGGCGATTCGCGACCCCAAGACGAACGCTCTGTTGTGGGCGTTCACCGAGCACGCCCAATGGGCCATCTTGCAGGGCAACCGCGACAAGAACTTTGATTCGGCCCTGGGCAGAATTGTGGGCGATCTGCAGAGATTGAGTCTCTCGGCGGAGAACTCGAACAAGCCTTGAGTTCGAGGACTCGGTGTTCGGAGTTTGACCGATCGGAGTGCTGTTTTTGTGACTTACGCCTGATCGCTCACCGGCAGTCTCACGGCCGTCCCTAGAAGCGGGACTTGATAGTAGTCGACATTCGCCGACGCGCCGTTCAGTGTCATCAGGGCGAAACAGTTGTTGTAGGACTGCCCGTTATTGCCGAGCTGGCCGCTCGCGTTCCACTTCGGCAGGGCCGCGCCTCCGTACGTTTGCAGGCCCGCGGCATTGCTGTAAGACTGCTGGTCGGTGAAAACGGGCACGGCCGAGGCGCCAACGCAACGTCCGCGCTGCAGATTCATGTAGGGGTCGAAGATGGCGAGCGTATGCTCGTGTCCCCAGAACCACCACGCGATCTTCTGCATCACCGCCTGAAAACTGGCGCGCAGGTTCGGGTTGTAGGCGTAGGGCTTGCCGTTCGCGGAGCCCACCGATCCGAACGGTGAGAAGAGTTGATGGTGCGAGAGCAGAATGTTTTTCTTTGTTCCGGCCAGATTGATCTTGTCGAGCAGCCAGTTTTCTTCGTGCCATGCGCCATCCGTGACCAGGCTGGTCATGTTGGTGGCGACGGTCAGAGGGTCGTTGTCGTTGTGGCCGGTGTCCATGGCGAGAAACTGCCAGTTGGCGTTTTGCAGGCAGAAATAGCTGGCCTGCTGGCCGAGTTGATCCACCAGCCAGTAATAGCCGCTCCCGCCGGAATACATATCGTGGTTGCCGCACATGCTGAAGAGCCGGACACTGTTTCCGAGCACGTTGCGGCAAATGTCCAGGAAATTTGTTTGCTGCTCGTATTGCGTTCCTGCGTAATAGACGTCACCAAGGTGCAGCAGCACGTCAGGGCTGAACTTCTTCACCTGCTGCAGCAGGTTGGTCGCGACCTCGCCGCCCGTGCCCCAGTCGCCGACGATAGCCAGCCGGGTGTTCGAATCGAGAGGGAACACCGGATTCCGGTTCGCGCGATAGACCGGCTTGTCTCGCAAGAGCTTGTATGCGACATACGCGGCCAGGCACTCGCTCCAGCCGGGATCGCATTCGGAATCTTTCAATTCGCCGGCGAGAACGTCAGCCTGCTTCTGGTCACCTTTGATTTCATCCCAGAGAAACTCAGCTGCAACCTTGGCGCAATCTTCAGCGGTGTGCAGCACCTGGCCGACGGCGGCGAGGTCCAGGTGAGCGCGAGCGGGAGGCACAAACATTCGCTCCACCCTTTCGTTCTGGCCCGCGGACAGAGGCACTCCAAGGGTGTCAACCGGGCTCATGAAGACGTCTGTCGCCGCCGGCAGCGCCGCCACAGAGGTCATCATCTTTAAGCGGTTCCGTACGGATGCACGTTTGCGCTGCACATCCTCGGCAGCGGACTGCCACAGCGAGAGATAAGGATTGGCGTAGGTGTATTTGTTCGACATGGGGGCACTCCGATGGGTGAGGTAGTCGCGCGGCCCGGGATACCTGGGAGGAAGAGCGCCATTGTGGCTTCGCGTTGCCGCAAAGTCAAGAGTTATTGCGATTGAGCGGCCGATGGAAAAGTCGGACATCGCGGTTTGCCTCCGAGACGGTGGAGTAAAATGGAAACATGCCGGATCGCACATTCACTCTCGATGAGGCGCACTCTTTGTTGCCGGTGCTGGAGTCGCTGCTGCGCACTGCCATTGCGGGCAAGAAGATCATGGAGGAAGTCGAGGCCGAGCAACAGGCACTCAGTCACCGGATTTTTCTGAGCGGGGGTATGTTCGTCGACGTGGTGCAGCAGGCCCGGCGCAAAGCGGAGCGGATCAAGGCCGAACAACGCGCCAAAGATGCACTAGCAGAAATCGACTCCATTGGCGTGCAAGTGAAGGACATCGACACTGGCCTGCTCGACTTTCCCTGCGAAGTCGAAGGCCAGATTATTCTGCTGTGCTGGAAGCTGGGAGAGAAATCCATTACCCACTGGCACGGAACGCAGGAAGGCTTCGCCGGGCGCAAGCCCATCGATGAGCGCATCGCCCGCGCCCGCAAGGCAAACTAGCTCAGACCTCAGACCTCAGACCTCGGACAGACCCCTGAGGCCGGGCCGGAAGGGCTGGAGTCCGAGGTCTGGGGTCCGAAGTCGGTTCTCTTTTCCTGCAAGCTGGCTGGAGACCGGCGTTCTAACCGGGAAGCAAACTGCCGTGCCGGATGCGCGAGCGCGATTGGCAGGGATGGTTCCGCGCCCGCGGCTCAGGTACTGCGGTGTGGGCTAGGCGAAATCATCTCTGCTACAATTTTTGCAGATTACTCAGCAGGGAAGCACGCAGGAGTGGAGCGGGGCGCGCCGAAGGAATGTTAATGAATATGTCATCCATGAAGTCGAAACTCCGGCTGGTGTGCGCCTTTGCCGCGCTTGCAACCCTGGCCCTGGCGGTGAGCTGCCGGGGATTTTTCGTAAACCCGACGTTGACCGGAGTTTCGGTAGGCCCTCAAGGCCTGACGCTCAATGTCAATGAGACATGGCAGATGACGGCGACCGGCACTTATACCGACGGCCTCCAAAAAACGCTGAACCATGGGGTGGTATGGTCTTCGAGTGATGGCAACACGGTGTCGGTTGGACAAACCTCGGGCATGGTAACCGGGGTTCAAACGGGTTCGGCCACGATTACGGCGTCGTCTGGAGGATGTTCGGCGTGCACGGGATCGACTTCCGTCTCCGTGGTCCTCACGGGTGTTACTTCCATCACCGTATCCCCAAGCAGCAATACGGCCACGATCAATACCACCGCGGCGTTTTTCACTGCGACGGCGTATCCGGGGGGGATCGACATCACCCAGAATGCGACATGGAAGGTCTACGACTCTACGAATACCGACCAGACTTCGGAATTCTCGTTGACGTATGTGCCCGGCACAGGAACTGGCGAGGGCGAATCGTTCCTGCCCACAAGCGCACCGTCGGGAACATACACCGTCGTTGCTAGCTATCCCGGTACGACGCAGACTGGCAAAGCAACGCTGAATGTGAACTGATCGGCAAATCGAAACCGGGTGCCCCATTTCTCGCGGTTTTGGCGAGAAGTGGGGCTTTTGACTTTCGCGCTGCCCCAAGGATTTGTATGTTTCCGGCTGGATTTGGACGGCCATCGCCAAGGTGGATTTCCAGCACAAAAGTCCCCGCTTCTCGCGCCAAAGACGCGCGAGAAATGGGGCACCCGGGCTCGTTTTCCGAAGGAGTGGTTTCTGCGATGGTCGTTCGTCACAGACTCTAGGCTGACCTGCGAATTATCGTTCCCCTATGCCATGGGGCTTGAAGCGCTACTATGGGACGGGCTCGCTGCACTTCATCACATGGAGTTGCTACCAGCGCGAGCCGCTGCTCAACTGCGGAGAGCGCCGGGATCTGTTGCTTGCCGTGCTGGAAAGGATGCGCGAGCGATATCACTTCGCGATCATCGGCTACGTGGTCATGCCAGAGCACGTGCATCTGCTCGTTTCTGAGCCGCGGATTGCCAATCCTTCGACAGTCGTGCAAGCCGTGAAGCTGGGGTTTACGCGGCGAGCGCTCAGCGGGATTGCCTCCGAAACGCCGCATCGCGTCTGGCAGAGCCGCTTCTACGATTTCAACTTGTGGAGTCAGAGGAAAGAGATTGAGAAGTTGAAGTATATGCATCGCAATCCGGTCGTCCGTGGACTGGTGAAGCAACCCGATCAGTGGCCATGGAGCAGTTACCGGTCTTACGCGTGTGGCGAGGCTGGGATGGTGCGGATCAACGATTGGTCTTGGTGGGAGGAGAAGATTCGAAATAGGGTTGGATGACTCTCGCACAGTCAAAATCCCCACTTCTCGCGCCAAGAACGCGCGAGAAATGGGGCACCCGTTTTTACCTGTTTTCTACAATGTGATTTCAATCACATTCCGCTTTCGTTCCCGCGTGGGACTATGATCCGGCCAAGGCTGCCTTCATGCCGGATTCGGTTTCATCCCCACCGCCCAAGATGACCGCCGCTTCCCGCGACCAGGAAGAACTGCGGGCGGCGCGGTTCGCCATGCGTCTGTCGCTGGCGGTGGGCGTGCTGATGCTGGCCGGCAAGACCACGGCGTATTTCATGACCGGGTCGGCGGCCATCCTGTCGGACTTTGCCGAGTCGGTGGTGCATGTGATCGCGGTGGCGTTTGCCGCATTCAGCCTGCGCCTGAGCACGAAGCCCGCCGGGCCAACGTTTCTCTACGGGTACGAGCGCATCACATTTTTTTCGGCTGGATTTGAAGGGGCCATGATTGTGGTGGCCGCGATCTGGATTCTGGTGGAGGCCATCCGGAAATGGATGACCGGACTGCAGTTGGAACATCTGGGATCTGGCGCTTTGCTGTTACTGGCAGCGGGCATGCTCAACGCGTGGCTGGGGTGGTATCTGCTGCGCGCGGGCAAGCGCAGCCATTCGCTGATTCTCGAAGCCGACGGCAAGCACGTGCTCACCGACTGCTTCACCAGCTTTGGCGTGGTCGCGGGACTCGGCCTGGTCCTGCTGACGGGATGGAAGCCGTTTGATCCGCTGGTCGCGATCGCGATTGCGTTGAACATTCTGTGGTCAGGAGGACGGCTGGCGTGGCGGTCAGCGGTGGGCCTGCTGGATTATTCCGATCCGGAGAGCGGCAAACAGATTCGCGAGAAACTGGACACGCTCTGCAACGAACTCGGACTGAACTACCACGGCGTGCGCTATCGCACCACCGGATACCGGCAAATCATTGAAGTCCACCTGCTGTTTCCGCATGCCACGCCGGTGGGAGAAGCGCACCGCCTGGCGACGGCGCTCGAAGAGCGTTTGCCCGTGGAACTCGGCGGGCGAGCGGAAGTGATTACCCACCTGGAATCGGTGGAAGATCACGAACAGGTGCATTCCACGGAACACTACACGGGACGGCCCGAGTGAGAATTGTTGATGCTGATTGAAAACACTGCGAACGATTTGTGCCTTTCAATCAACAATCAAAAATCAGCAATCAACAATTGCTCTTGCTTACTCCTTCATCACCGCGTCAATGGTGGAGTAGAGCTCGCTGGCGGGCACCTTAACTTCCACGTACGGCCGGTTGGGATTACGACTGCTGACGATGTAGACCGTGGGCGTGTGGTCGATTTTGATGGTCTTGCCCAAGTCACGGTCGGCGTCGACCAGCGCGGCGAGTTTTCCACCCGGGTCGAGCACGTAAGGCAAGTCGACTTTATGCGCGGTGCCGAATTTTTCCGCATACGAACGCAGGTTCTGGATGTTGATTTCCAGCTGATTTTCGAAAATATAATCGCGAAATTCGTTGCCCATGGCCTTGGAATGAGTGTCGAAGAATCGCGCCATCACGGCGGCCTGATAGGACCAGGGGTGCATAGGCAGCGGAAAGTCATGCCGCACGACCGGGATATTGTAGGTCTTGGAAGCCTGTTCGACCAGCGGCGCGGTGCGCCGGCACATCGGACACTCCAGGTCCTCGAAGACGACTATGGCGACCTTCGCTCCTTTGGGTGGACGCAGCACGGTATCCACCGTATCCTGCGCGGCAGCGCGCAGGGCGCCGGCCAGCGCGATCACAGAGACCAGAGACAGAACAACGAGACGATGGCAGAATGTGTTTTTCATTGGCGAATAAGGTATTACCACAACCTTCCACACTTGATGTTAGACCCGAGAAATCTCGTCGTGGCAACCTGCGGCCCAAACTTCCAAGCGACAAAAGTCACAACTACATGGTAACTGAGGCGGGCTGAGTATGTCTCGACGAGTCTGTCTTGTAATGTCTAGTTTGTGGATGTCTGGCTCATCCACTTGCGGTGTAAGAATGTGTGATCCTCCGTGCCGGGAGCTTGTGGCCGCAACGCGCTATAGTAGACAGTTCTTTGACTCGTACTCAATCATGAGACTGTTAGGCTCAATTCGGGTGGGCTGGCTGATTCTGCTGGTGATGGTTCCGCTGGTAATTGCGGCCCTGCTTTTGGCCCCTGGGTGCGGTCGCGGACGCCACCGGGTGCTTGAGGTGGCGTATGTCTCGGCGCCGCAGGCGGCGCTGCGCGACCAAGTAGCGGCCATCTTTAATCGCGTGGGCAACGTGAAGAACGGAGAGCGCGTCGAAGTGCTGGAACGGGAGAAGCGCTTTGCCCGGGTGCGCACCGCCAGCGGAGTCGAAGGCTGGATCGAGCAGCGATTCCTGGTCGACCAGAAGATCTTCGACGCCCTGCAGAAGCTCACCGCCGACAACCAGAACGATCCCGTGCAGGCTCCGGGAATTCTGCGGAATGAGACCAATCTGCACGTCACGCCGGGACGCGAGACCGAACACTTGTACCAGTTGGCCTCCGGCGCGAAGGTCGCGATTTTGAAGCGGGGAACCGCCGAGAAGCAGCCTGGCGCGGCGGTTCCGGCCAGGCTGCCAACGAAGCCGGGAGCGAAAGCTGAAGCGGGGCCGGTGCTCGAAGACTGGTGGCTGGTGCGCGACGATCAGGGCCGCGTGGGCTGGGTGCTGGCGCGGATGGTCGACGTGGACGCTCCCCTCGAAATTGCGCAATATGCCGAGGGCCAGCGCTTCGTCGCGTTTTTCGCCCTGGACGAAGTAGCCGACAACGACAAAGGAGTCCAAAAGCAAGTCCCGCAATACCTTTGCATCCTGACCGATCCCCACGATGGCCTGCCCTACGACTTCGATCAGGTCCGGGTGTTCACCTGGAACACGCGGAAACATCGTTATGAAACCGCCTACCGCGAGCACGGTCTCGACGGGGTTCTTCCGGTCACGGTCACGAAGGAGAATTTTGACAAAGAAGGAACCCTGCCCGTCTTCATCCTCCGCGTGAAAGACGACGCGGGACAAATCAGTGAGCGCAAGTACAAGCTGAACACGCCGATCGTGAGACGAGTGCTTGCCCCCGGGGAAGTGCCCTCCCGACCAGCCAAGAAACGCCGGCGCTGAAGCGGGTCAGATCTGGGAATCCAATCCCGATTTTTCATTCCAAATATCATATTATCCTCTCGCGTTTCTATCGATTTCGGTAACGAGACTAAACGGCCATACACTAACTTGTTGAAACTACATTGTTTACTGTTTGCTCTGTTTGGATTGTGACTTGCATTGCTAGATCTGTTCTCATTGCAGGCGTTGGTTGTTTTGTGCGTGGATCATGAAGCCCGCGACAGACGGGTGGAATGGGGTAATTCATTTCCGCAGGCGAAGTTTTTACGACTTGTTTAAGAATGTTTGAAATACATCGGATCGCGCGATTGATCCCAGGGAAACCAGCCAAGCCGCTGGCATCCGATTCTGAGACACAAAAATCTCCAAGGAGGCAGGAAATGCGTTTTGAACGTTTTCCTCGAGTTTGTGGTTGGTTGTTGGTAGCGGCGGTCCTAATGGTGACTAGCTGCGCACTGTTTGCCCAGGAAACTACCGGCGGTCTCGCCGGAACGGTCAAGGATGCGACGGGCGCGGTGGTCCGCGATGCCCACGTGGAAGTTACCGGGACCGCCCTGGAGGGCAGCAAGTCTCTGAACACGGATTCCACTGGCACGTACCATTTCGCGAACTTGCCTCCCGGTGTGTATACGATCACGGTGACGGCGAAAGGCTTCAAGGTGACCAAGCGCGAAGGCTTGAACCTCGAAGTCGGCCATCTTCCCACCGTGGACATCGCGCTGGAGGTTGGTACCGCGGCCGAAGTCGTCGAAGTTAGCGGTCAAGCGCCGGTCATTGATGTCACCACGAACACGAACCAAACCAACATTACCAGCGACCAAATCGCTGACATTCCGCACGGTTACACCTTTCAGTCGGTGATCCAGTTTGCGCCGATGGCCCGCAACGAACCTCTTGCCGGCGGGTCTGCCGGCATGACTGGCAACGCAGGCGGCTCGCTGCCGGGCAGCGCGGGCAACGGATTGGGCTACGGCTTCTCGATTGGCGGTGCGGCTGATTCAGAAAGCACCTATCTCGTGGAAGGCCAGGACACGGAGAACATCGCTGGCGGCGCTTCCCAAGCCAACGTTCCCTTCCAGTTCATCCAGGAAGTTCAGGTCAAGACTTCGGGTATCGAGGCCGAGCACGGCGGCGCCTTGGGCGGCGTAGTTAACGTCGTCATGAAGAAGGGCAGCAATGGCTATCACGGATCGTTGTTCGCCACCTACGAATCGGATGGCGCGGATGCTAACCAGACCAACGCCTTTCTGCGTTATGATCCGATAAACGCACCATTACCTGGTGTTGACCCCAACCCACAGGACTACCAGGCTAAGCAGGACCACTTCAAGATCGTGCAGCCAGGTTTCACCGTTGGCGGCCCGATCGCAAAAGATCGCCTGTGGTTCTTCCTGGGTTTCGCGCCCCAGATTAACTCGCGGGCGAGAAGTGTTAACTTCGGTTCACCGCTTTGCATCCAGGGTACCCAGAACATCTGCCAGAATTACAATCTTGGCGAGCAGTATTTCACGCAGGACCGGCAAACCTACTTTGGCAGTGCACGCCTTGACGCCACTCTGACCCAGAAGATTCGCGTGTTTGGTTCGTGGCTAATCCAATACGCGCGGGAAACGGGTGACAACCTGCCTGACAACGATCCAGTCAAGTCGCAGGCAGCGACTTACTTCAACACCTCGATCACGAACCCAATCGCGAACTTCAGTCACGGCCTTGGCTGGTCCGCCCCCAACTCAACCTACAATTTTGGCGCCGACATTACGCTGACTCCGAAGATAGTCGCTACCACCCGATTCGGCTACTTCTTCACCAACTATCACGACTTCGGATGGCAGACTTCGACGCCCGATCTGGTTTGGAACGTTAACAGCGTAGGAGCGGTCGACAATACGGGTGCAGCACTGCCCGCAGCCCTGCAGGCGAGCCAGGGCACACAATCCGCGCCCTATCTGAATCCGTTCACTGTTCGTAACGCCAATAAGCACTACCAGTTCGACGAAGACGTCGCATTCTTCAAGAGCGGCTGGGGCGGTACCCACAATATAAAGGCAGGCTACCAACTCAATCGCCTGAGCAACTCGATTTCGCAAAACGGTAATGTGCCCGAAGTTTTCATGTATCCGGGGGCGGGACAGAGCCATGGGGCGTCGACGTCGTTCGGCTCAACCAACTGCGGATTGCCCGCGACGGTGAGCAGCGGCACACCCCCAGTGGTCACTCCCGGATCGGGACTGGAAGCCGAATGGACACCTAACCAACCTGTCGCTTCTGCAAATCTTGGAGTCTGCGCCGGGCAATATGGCTATATGTTTGTTCAGGATTTTGCAACCGTTCTGCCCCAGATCGCTGGCGATTGGAACCATGCGCTCTTTGTCCAGGATGCGTGGACGATTGGCCACGGGTTAACCTTGAATCTCGGTATCCGCATCGAAAAAGAAAGCCTGCCCGTTCCGGCGGGAGTTATTCCTTCCGGTACTGCGGCGCCGACCGCCATCAACTTCTCCTGGAGCGACAAGATCGAGCCTCGCCTGGGAGCTGCTTGGGGATCGGCGAACGGCAAGATGAAAATCTTCGGTAGCTATGGGGTTACCAACGACGTCATGAAGCTGCTACTGGCCCAGACCTCGTGGGGAGCACAAGCGTTCGAGCAGTGCACCTACCCCCTTGGCCCGGATGGGATCGCCGGTTCCGGCGGGTTCCAACTTTCCGATATAAACGCAGTTTTCGTGAACGGACGTGCCTGCCCGAACGGTTTGCCTAGCACGCAGGCTAACTTTGGCGGGGGCGCACCCCCGGCCGCTCTTACGGATGCGGGGACTGGAACTTCGATCGTCGAAAACGTGAACTTCCGGCCTTGGGAGCCAATCGCCCCGGGCGTGAAGCCCTATCGCCAGCACGAATACGTACTGGGGTGGGACTATCAGGTCTCCCGGACTTTGGCGTTCGAAGCCCGCTATGACCGGCGTCGTCTTGATCACGTCATTGAGGACGCATCCTTGGCGGATCCGAACGTGTTTGAAGTCTATACGGTCGTCAATCCCGGCGAGGGTAAGAACCAGACGATTGACGGTTACGCCAACTACCTGCAATCCCTGGGATCGGCTTTCGGCGAGCCGAACTACTCTTTCAACTCCAGTGGCGCGTTTGGTACCTGCCCGCAGTGCCCAAACAACCCGAAAGCGGTGCGTAACTACGACGGTATGGAACTCCGGCTGACCAAGACGGCGAGCAAAGGCTGGTCCGGAATGTTCAGCTATACATGGAGCAGGCTGTGGGGCAACTACACGGGCCTGACCACCACCGACCAGGTCGACGGTGGCAACACGGGACGCAACTCCCCGGACACAACTCGTGCCTTCGACGAGCCGTTCTTTTACTTCGGAGCGAATGGCAAGTCGAATAGCGGGCCATTGCCGACCGATCGCCCCAACACCTTAAAAGGCGACGCCTATTACCGGCTGCCTTGGAAGGGCAATGCCCAGGCCACTACCTTCGGCATCTTCTCGTACGGGTATCAGGGATCGCCGGTCAGTTCATACGTCGACCTGGGATTGGCCTCTTACGGCCAGCCTTTGGAGTCCACGTATATCTTTGGCCACGGTCAGTGGGCGAATATCACGGGCACAGCCGGGAACCTGACTCTCGGCACCCCGTATCTGCGCCGTACGCCGTGGTATTACCAGACCGATTTCAACCTTAGCCATGAAATTAAGGTCAACAAGAACAACGAACACCAGCTCCTTTCGTTCACTGCGACCATACCCAACCTTCTCAACCAAAGGGCCGTCACCGCGTATTATGGCGGCATGAACTCCATTTATTACGACAACACTCCACTGCAGCCGAACTTCGCAAACTTCGGCCAGGGCGCGCAGTTGTACGGTGCACTCGAGACGGGCTATACCCCGCAGGCCTGGATCAATGGACAAACGGGAACCGGCGGCGCCACAGCTGCAGCGGTAACCCCGAGCTCATGGTACGGGAAGAATTTCCTTTACCAGTACGGGCGCAGCATGCGTTTCGGAGCCACCTTTACCTTCTAACTTTGCATCACTTGCATCTCAAGGGAGCCGATACTTCGGCTCCCTTCTTTTTTGCAGCAAAAAATCAGCCCCACGCCAACGGCGTGGGGCTTTTCTCACCGCAGAAATTACTTTGCTGGTTACCTCCCGAAGATCACGTAGTGGTAGCTGGTGGCCATGAAGAACAGCAACGGGACCGACAAGAAGAAGTTCGTCCGCGAAGCCAGAAACGCCTGGCGCGCCATGATCGCGGCGTTGGCGGGAGGAGTGCCGGCCAGCGTGCCGCGGATGATTTTCTTGTTGTTGGGCCAGATGATGCCCCAGACGTTGAACAGCATCACAATGCCGAAGCCGCCGCCCACGCCGATGGAGAGCACGTGGTTGTCGTCCTGGCCGACGGGCGTGTAGTTCACGAACAGCCAGGCCGCGGCGACGCAGAGGATGGCCGTGATCGTGCCCAAGACATATCCGCTGGGCGTTATTTTCTTGATGACCATGAACAGGACGAACCAGACCGCGATCCACAGCAGCAGGAAGAATCCGATGGTGGCTAGCTCGCTGCCGCCCTCGCGGTGGGCGTCGGGTCCGACATAGAACTGCCCCCAGTACCAGAATCCTAAAAACACCGTGACCAGCGAGCTCCAGCGAAACCAGTTCAGGGCGGGCAGGGTGAGGTACTGGAAGATTTTCGCTTTCATGGGGGCGTCCACTTGCTTCATGAAGGGGACGTTCACCAAGTTGAAGAAATAGAGCAGGCCGACCCAGGTGATGCCGGCGATGATGTGGAACCAGCGCAGAATGAGCTGGGTGGCTTCCGAGCCAGTATGGGTGGGCATGACCAGAGCTACTGCCAATGCGACGAAATGGTGCATTTAGGATTCCCTCCGTTACCGCGAGTGATCAGGGGCCAGGGGCCAGTAAGTTTCTCTGTGCAACTGGCCACTGATCCCTGACCCCTGGTTTCCAAAGTCGTGGAAAGTCTGCACTCTGCGGCGGGCGGTGTCAACCCTGCGGCGGGAGCCGTCGGCAAGTTCCAGTTGAAAAGCGGCGAAGATCGCCGTATGGTACTCACATTGATCCGCTGACGGTTTACGCCAGCGGGGTTTATCCCCCCTTGTTTCCCTGGGACTGCGGAAAGACCTGGGGAACGTGCTGTGGCATTGAGCCTGCCCGTGGGCGCCTGTGGGCTGGCGGTTGGCAAGTTTATAAATCAAGGAGATCGGCGATGGACAGCAATAAGCCGGCACAGAACATTCAGGATTCCTTCCTTAACACGGCCCGCAAGGAGAGACTCAGCATTACGATTTATCTGCTGAGTGGAGTGAAGCTGACGGGCCGCATCCGCTCTTTCGACAAGTACTCCGTGGTGCTGGAGGCGAACGGTCAGGAGCAACTCATCTTCAAGCACGCCATCTCTACCGTGGTCATGGGGAGGGTGGCGGCGACGCATGTCGCTCACGTGGCGCATCCGGAGAAAGCGGCGGCTGCCGCGCCCGTGGCAGCGGCGAGCGCTTCGGGCACTGAAGGATAAGGCGTTTTCGGCTTGGGACGTTCTCAGATCAAGAAATCCCGCGGCACGGCGCGTGCACGCAAACGTGTGCCTTTCGGATCTGAAACTGTCCGCAAGGAAGCGGAGCAAGAGCGCGCGTTCCTGGTTGGGATTGAGGTGCGGACGCGCGGGCGCAGCGGAGCCCGGGGAACGGTCACAGCGCAGGCCTCGGCCGCGCGCGATGCCGCCGCGATGCAGCCGGCTCAGTCCGGGGCTGCCGTAAAATCCAACGGCAAGCCCAGCATTCCCGAGTTCGATGCCGACGAGTCGCTGGCCGAGTTGCGCACCCTGGCGGAAAGTGCCGGGGCCAAAGTGGTTGGCGAGATTCTGCAGCGGCGCGACCGGCCCGATCCGGCGACTCTGATCGGCGCGGGCAAGCTGGAGGAAATTGCGGGCGCGGCCGCATCGGTGGATGCGGACGTTCTTCTGTTCGACCACGACCTCAGTCCTTCGCAGCAGCGCAACATTGAAAAGATCATCCAGCGGCGGGTAATCGACCGCACGCAGCTCATCCTCGACATTTTTGCGCGGCACGCGCGCACGCGGGAAGGCCAGCTGCAAGTCGAGCTGGCGCAGTTGCAGTACATGCTGCCGCGGCTGGCCGGGCATGGGGTTGAGATGTCGCAACTCGGTGGCGGCATCGGCACGCGCGGTCCCGGTGAAACAAAGCTCGAAACCGACCGCCGGAAGATTGCGCGGCGCGTGCGGAACGTAGAGGGTCAAATTGAAAATGTCCGGCGCATTCGGGCGCAGCAGCGGCAGCGGCGCGAGTCCGCGCCGGTCGCGACCGTGGCCCTGGTGGGATATACAAACGCCGGCAAGTCGACGTTGTTCAATGCCCTGACGCAGGCGAAGGTGCTGGAATCGTCGCGCATGTTTGCCACGCTCGATCCGACGATTCGCGGCGTGGAGCTGCCCTCGAAGCGCAAGGTGCTGTTGTCCGACACCGTGGGATTCATTCGCAGCCTGCCGCACACGCTGGTCTCGGCGTTCCGCGCCACGCTGGAGGAAGTGCAGCGGGCGTCGCTGATTCTGCATGTGTCCGATGCCAGCAGCCGGCTCTCGGCCGAGCAGGACGCGCAGGTGGAAATTGTCCTGAAAGAACTGGAGGCAGAAAAGAAGCCGCGCCTGCGCGTGATGAACAAGATCGATCTGCTGGATGATGAAGTCGCGCAGAGCCTGCAAGCCGACGCCATGCGCGAAGGCTCGAACACGGTTTACGTCTCGGCGGCGGAGGGCACGGGGTTAGATAAGCTGCTGGCGCGGATCGACGCGATGATCGAGGAAGATGCCGTCAGCCGCGTACATCTGCGCGTGCCGCAGAAAGAAGGCAAGACTCTGGCCATGCTGGAAGCCAAGGCGCGGATTTTTTCGCGGAAGTATAAAGATGGGGCGGTGGAACTGGAAGTCGAGGCGCCGGCGTCGGTGGTGCGGCGAGTGAGGGAGTGGGTGGTGGCGTAGCTGGCGACTCCGAACGCCGGGTGCCCCATTTCTCGCGCGCCCTTCGCGCGAGAAGTGGGGACTGCCGACTGCGGACATCTTCTCGAAGTGTTAGCTCGGCAAAATCCCCACTTCTCGCAAAGAACGCGAGAAATGGGGCACCCGGACTCACAAACGGGAACTCACGGGTGAGGAGCGGTGGCGGATTCTCCCGATCACCCACACCGCCCAGCTACGGCGAACATAACGATCAGAACAATCCACGCCAGAAGCGTGATCATTGCCGCAAATATGTTTACCGGCTCGGCTACGCTTCCGTGTCCGAAGGCTGTTGAAGCCATCACAACCGCTCCAACGGTAATGACTGTGACGGGAATGATCCACCGGCGTGTGGGCTTCGATTGCGTGTATCGTTGATCGAGCCAGCCGCCGACCAGCCACCACTGCACAATAATTCCAAGAACAATGAGAGTCTCAAGAGCGATTACCCAGGTTTTCACACTCAGTTGATACTTCACCCGATTTGGAATCAGTCGCGCTGCTGGTGAAGCGCACCCGTCCGCCGAAGCCCCGACTAGAAGTGCCGTTGGGAGATTAGCCGCGACAATCGTGCGGGTAGCAGACGAGAATCTGTACTCATAGCATGGTTCGACAGGCACTCCGCCACCTTCGGGTGCGGGGTACTTCGCTTCAAAATCCTCGAGCTCCTGAGCTTGAGGGACGTACCGCCAAACGGTCGATTCCTGATGAAACATCGGGGGCCCGGCGATTCCTAAGTGCATCAGCGGCAGAAGCAGGGCATAGCGGATTCTCCGCATACGAGGATTAGACACCGCGCACCTTGAGTGGGGACTAACGTCTGACGATTCAAATTTAAATGGGCCGACAACCAAGAAGCGGTGACATTCCTTGGCTATCGGCCCATTCGATCCTGAATTGGATCGGAGGTGATAGTTCAATGCTAATCCTCTTTTGGCCGAAGTCAAGGGCTATGTGCAGGAATGTGCGGTGTGTCAGTTTGAGAATGTCCCTCAGTGGGCTAAAAGCCCGCATTTCTAGCGGATTGAAAGCGGCACCGGCAAAGCCGTGTCCTCCCCCCGGCATTTCGACAGCGGGCTAAACCGATCTTCTTCGCGTTGACATAAGCTCCTTGCGGACGTTAGACTTAACAGTTTTCATAGCCCTCATTCTCCAGTCTATAGCAGCACTACATGGATCAAACGCTTCAACAACTAGGGGAATTACTGCTCGGGTCGGTGCCGACGGTGATTCTGCTGGCGTTGCTCTACGCGCTCTACACCGCGATCGTGCACAAGCCGTTGCAGCGCGTGCTGGCCGAGCGGCGAAGCAAGACGGAAGGTGCGATCGAGAAATCGCGCGCCGACATTGCCGCGGCCGAGGCGCGCACGTCGGACTACGAGCAGAAACTGCGGGAGGCGCGGGCTGTGGTATTTCGGGCGCAGGAAGCGCGGCGGCAGGCGGTGCTGCAGGCTCGCACCAATGCCTTGAACGAAGCGCGCAGCAAGGCGCAGGCGCAGGTGGCGGCGGCGAAAAGAGATATCGAACACGATCGGGCTGCGGCGGAAGCGGGTTTGCCGGCCGACGCGGTCGCGCTAGCCCAAGAGATCGTACGACGCGTGCTGCAACCGGCGGGAGCGGGGCGATGATGTCCTCAAGGATGATGTCCTCAAAAAAGATCACCTCAACGAAGATCGGGTCCGCCAAGAAAATCGTCCGCGCAAGTTTGCTGGCGCTGCTGATTGTGAGTTGCGCGAGCGTGGCATCACTGCGGGCGCAGGAACAGCCTGCTTCTTCCGACCAACCGGCAAGCGTGAGTTCCGCGGACAAACCGCAGGCGCCTGGCCGGCAGTTGGCGCATGAGAGCAAGGAAGCCGCCGGGACAGAGAAAGACGAGATGGAGGAGTTCAAGCATTCGGCTTCGGTGCAGGCGATCCATCGACTCACGGGACTCAGCGTGCAGCAGTCCTACTGGCTCTGCGTGATTCTGAACTTTGCGGTGATCGCTGCCGTCTTTATCTGGGCGGGGCGCAAGTATTTGCCGGGAATGTTCCGCGACCGCAGCGCTGCCATACAGAAGGCGATGCAGGAAGCGCAGATGGCCAGCGAAGAAGCGCGCCGCAGGCTGGCGGAGATCGAGTCGCGCCTGATGAAGCTGGACGTTGAAATTGGCATGATGCGCGATGCCGCCGAGAAAGAAGGCGCGGCCGAGGAAGCCCGCATCCAGGCCACAGCCGAAGAAGACGCGCGCAAGATTGTGGTCGCAGCCGAGCAGGAAATCGCGGCGGCCGCCAAGGCGGCGCGGCGGCAACTGACCGCCTATGCGGCCGATCTGGCGGTGGGTCTGGCACGGAAGCAGATTCATGTCGATGCCGGCACCGATCAGGCTTTGGTGCGAAATTTTGCCGGACAGTTGGGCGCATCTTCCGCCAATCGGGGCGCTGGATCGGGCGGTGACTCCGGCTCGGGAAAGGACAGGAACTAGAACATGGCTTCTGTCGCCAGCACCTATGCCCGGGCCTTCGCCGACGTAGTTTTCGACGCGCACCTCGATGCAGATCGAGCCGTGGGTGGGCTAAACCGGATCATCAGCCTGCTGGCCGAAAGCGCAGACTTGCGGCGGGTTTGGGACAATCCGGCGGTGCCCGCCGACCAGAAGCGCAGCCTGCTCGATGCGATCGTGCAGCGCGAAGAGATTGAACATAACGTGCGCAACCTGGTCGCGGTTCTGATCGATCACCAGCGCCTGCCGTTCCTGGGGCAGATCGTCGAGCAACTGAAGAAGGAACTCGATGCGCGCATGGGATTCGTCGAGGCCCAGATCACCAGTGCCCGCGAACTGGGTGATGCCGAGAAGCGGTCGCTCGAAGCGCAGATCGAGAAAGTTGCGGGCAAGAAGGTGCGGGCGCAGTTTGAACTGGACGCGTCCCTGCTGGGCGGTGCGGTGGTCCGCGTGGGCAGCACGATTTACGACGGTTCGGTGAAGGGTCAGTTGGAGAAGATCCGAGAGGCGATAAGCTCTTAGTCTTTAGCTCTTAGCTTAGAACAGTTGCCGAGAGGGCTGGTAAGCCTCGAGGAGTGGCAAGGGAAAACGGGTGAGAACTCCCTTCAGTGCAGGTGCCGCTTTATGGAGCAAGGGGTCCTTCGACGCGCATTGACCGCCACTTCGTGACGCTCAATGCTTGCTCAGGATGACAGAGTCGCGAATGTTGGCGCAAGATGAAAGACCACGGGAAATGGGTAATAGCTAAGAGCTAACAGCTAAAGGCTAAAAGCTGACTTATGGCACAAATCAAAGCAGACGAAATCACGCAACTGATCCGCGCGGAGATCGAGAATTACGAAACCAAGATCTCCGTCGACGAGACGGGCACGGTCATCACGCTGGGCGATGGCATCGCGCGCGTTTATGGACTCGACAAGGTTATGGCCGGCGAGCTGCTGGAGTTCCCGCACGGCGTAGCCGGTCTCGCCATGAACCTGGAGGAAGACCAGGTAGGCGTGGTGCTGCTCGGCGAGTACACCGAAATCAAGGAAGGCGACGAGGTCAAGCGCACCGGGAACATCATGAGCGTGCCGGTGGGCGACGCCATGATCGGCCGCGTGGTCAACTCGCTCGGCGAGCCCATCGACGACAAAGGACCGATCGCCACCGACAAGTTCATCGCACTGGAGCGCATTGCTCCGGGCGTAATCGACCGCCAGCCAGTTCGCGAGCCTATGGCGACCGGGTTGAAGGCCATCGACAGCATGATCCCGATTGGCCGCGGCCAGCGCGAACTGATCATTGGCGACCGCCAGACCGGCAAGACCGCCGTCGCGCTCGACACCATCATCAACAGCAAGGGCAACGACCTGATCTGCATCTACAACGCGATCGGGCAGAAGCGTTCGTCCGTCGCACAGGTAGTGAAGACTCTCGAAGACTATGGCGCGATGGAGTACACCATCGTCGTGGCCGCCACCGCTTCCGAGCCCGCGCCGATGCAGTACATCTCGCCCTATGCAGCGTGCGCCATGGGCGAATACTTCCGCGACAACAAGCGGCACGCGCTGGTCATCTATGACGATCTATCGAAGCACGCGGCGTCGTATCGCGAAATTTCTTTGCTGCTGCGGCGTCCGCCGGGACGCGAGGCCTATCCAGGAGACGTTTTCTATCTTCACTCGCGGCTGCTGGAGCGCGCCTCGAAACTCAGCGACAAGATGGGCGGCGGGTCGCTGACCGCGCTGCCGATTATTGAGACGCAGGCGGGCGACGTCTCGGCCTACATTCCCACCAACGTGATTTCGATTACCGACGGCCAGATTTATCTGGAAACGGATTTGTTCAACCAAGGCGTGCGCCCGGCGGTAAACGTAGGTTTGTCGGTGAGCCGCGTGGGCGGCAGCGCGCAGATTAAAGCCATGCGGCAGGTGGCGGGCACGTTGAAGCTGGAGCTGGCGCAGTATCGCGAACTGGCAGCGTTTGCGGCCTTTGGCAGCGATCTCGACAAGGCCACGCAGGCACAGTTGAATCGCGGACAACGGCTGGTCGAACTGCTGAAGCAGAATCAGTTCTCTCCGCTGCCGTTCTCCAAGCAGATTCTGATCATCATGGCAGGCACCGGCGGATTCCTCGACGACCTGCCGGTGGCGCAAGTCCGCGAGTTCGAGGCGGAGCTTTACAAGTATGTGGATTCAACCAATCCCGGCCTGCTGCGCACCGTCATGGAGAAGAAGATCCTCGATGACACGTTGAAGGGACAGTTGCAGGCTGTGATTAAGGAAGCGAAGCAGCAGTTTGTGGCAGCGAAGGAAGCGGTAGCGAAGTAGCGAGGCCTGTGGCGGCGGAGATCCTTCGCTTCGCCTGAAGAACGGCTCCGCTCAGGATGACAAGGCTTTGATTTGGGCCAACGACCGTTCTTAGCCTGCCCTGAGCGGGCGAGGGGACCGACGACCAACGACTGATGGCAAATATTCTCGACATACGTCGCCGCATTCGCAGCGTGATCAACACGCGGCAGATCACCAAGGCCATGAAAGTGGTCTCGGCGGCGAAGTTGCGCCGGGCGCAGGAGCGGGCCTTGGCGGCGCGTCCGTACGCGCAGATGCTGACGAATGTGCTGAAGTCGCTGGTGTCGCGAGCTGAGATTTACAATCCCGAGACCGGTGAGCCGAAGCATCCACTGCTGGCGCAGCGGGAAGAAAAAAATATCCTTCTGATCGTTGTCACGGGGGACAAAGGGCTGGCGGGCGCGTTCAACGCCAACATCACCAAAGCCGCATCGCGGTTTCTCGAGTCCAAGGCGGGGGAGAATGTCGACATTGAAGCCATCGGCCGCAAGGGGCGCGACTTCCTGCGGCGGCGCTATCCAGTAGCAAAAGTGCAGACGCAAAGTCTCGCGGACCTTGCCGAATCGATCGAGGTCGAACCGAAAGAGGCCGAGCGTTCCGCAAGGATTCAGATCACCGGCGAGCATGTGGGCGTACTTGGGAAGGTGGAATTCGCGCAGGCTGCAGCTCTGGCCGGGACCGTCATTTCACGTTATTGCCGCGAAGAGATTGACGCGGTCTATATCGTGTTCAACGAATTCAAATCGGTGATTGCGCAGCGGCTCATCGTGGAACAGGTTCTTCCTATCGAGCAGATCGGCGAGCAGACGGTGCGACTGGTCGAGGAGATGACCGAGGAAGAAAAGAAAAGAGCGAAAGAGGCGGCGGTGAGCGCCGGTGTGGGCATGCGTGGTGCGGATCGTCCGGCGGAGGAAGCTGCTTCGCAGTTCGGCACCGCGCAGGTGGACTACATTTACGAGCAGGCTCCCGAAGAGCTCTTCCGCGCGCTGCTGCCGAAGTATGTGAGCATCCAGATTCTCCGCGCGTTGCTGGAGTCGGTCGCGGCCGAGCACGCCGCCCGCATGACCGCCATGGATTCGGCCACCAACAACGCGACCGACATGATCGATTCGCTGACGCTGGCCATGAACCGGGCGCGGCAGGCGAAGATTACGAAAGAAATCATCGAGATCGTCAGCGGCGCGGCGGCAATGTGAAGAAGCTGCTAGCTTCTAGCTACTAGCTTCCAGCAAGGCAGATTTGAGGAACTTTGAATTTGAGCGGGATCGCGGCATCGGGCTGCCGGCCGACGATCCAAGCTAGGAGCTAGCAGCTAGTAGCTAGAAGCTAATCTATGCCTGAAAACGTAGGACATGTCATTCAAATCACGGGTCCAGCGGTAGACGTGCAGTTTCACGAGGGGAACCTGCCTCGAATCTATGAGGCCTTGAAAGTAGTGAGCGACGGATTCACCGTCCCGAGCCCGGTCAACGTGATTCTCGAAGTGCAACAGTACCTGGGCGAGGGGCGCGTGCGCTGTATCGCCATGCAGCCCACTGACGGCATGGTGCGCGGCATGAAGGCTATCGATCAGGGCGGGCCGATCTCCGTGCCGGTGGGCCGAGGAACCCTGGGACGCGTGATGGACGTGATCGGCGAGCCGGTCGACCTGCTGGGCCCGATCGAATACAAAGAGAGAATGCCGATTCACCGGCTGGCCCCCGCTTTCGACGAGCAATCCACCACCGCCGAGATGTTCGAGACCGGAGTGAAGGTCATCGACCTCATTCAGCCGTTCTTGAAAGGCGGCAAGATCGGATTATTCGGCGGCGCAGGCGTGGGCAAGACCGTAGTCATCATGGAATTGATCAACAACGTCGCCAAGAATCACGGCGGCTACTCTGTGTTTGCGGGCGTTGGCGAGCGCACTCGCGAAGGCAACGACTTGTGGCTGGAGATGACGGAGTCGGGCGTGATCAAGCCCGGCATACCAGCCGAGTCGAAAGCCGCGCTGATATACGGGCAGATGACGGAGCCTCCCGGGGCGCGCTTGCGGGTGGCGCTGACCGCGCTGACGGTTGCGGAATATTTCCGCGATGCCGAGGGCTCAGACACGCTGCTCTTCATCGACAACATTTTCCGTTTCACGCAGGCGGGATCGGAAGTTTCCGCGCTGCTGGGCCGCATGCCCAGCGCCGTCGGCTACCAGCCCAACCTGGCCACCGAAATGGGCGAACTGCAGGAGCGCATCACGTCGACGAAGAAAGGTTCGGTTACGTCGGTGCAGGCGATTTACGTGCCCGCCGACGATCTGACGGATCCCGCTCCGGCGACGACGTTTGCTCACCTGGACGCGACTACCGTGCTTTCGCGAGCGCTGACTGAAATTGGAATCTATCCCGCGGTCGATCCGCTGGCTTCGACCTCGCGCATTCTCGATCCGCGCATCGTTGGTCAGGAGCACTACGACGTTGCGCAGACGGTAAAGAAAACTCTGCAGACTTACAAAGATCTGCAGGACATCATTGCGATTCTCGGTATCGACGAGCTGACCGAAGATCAGAAGGTCACCGTGGCGCGAGCCCGCAAGATTCAGCGCTTCCTGTCACAGCCGTTCCACGTTGCCGAACAGTTCACCGGCGCGGCGGGACGCTACGTGAAGATTGCCGACACCGTGAAGGGCTTCAAGGCCATCGTGGAAGGCAAGTACGACGACATCCCCGAGCAGGCGTTTTACATGAAAGGGCCAATCGAAGAAGTGCTGGAAGCCGCGGAGAAGATGAAGGCGGCGGCGTAAGGGTGGACCTCGGCCGTCTCGGACCTAGACGGGTTGTGCTGAGGTCCAAGGTCTGAGGTCCGACGCCGGGTTTTTATGGCTGATACTTTCCAACTCGAGATCGTCACGCCGGAAAAGAAAGTCGTGGCAACGACGGCCGAAGAAATGCAGATCCCTGGAAAAAACGGGTATCTGGGCGTCTTGCCTGGGCACGCTCCGTTGATCACGGAACTGGCGGTCGGCGAGATTACTTTCCGCGGTGCTTCTAGTTCAAACGAGCAGCGTCTGGCCGTGGCCTGGGGATTCGCGGAAGTGTTGCCGGATAAGGTGACGATTCTGGCCGAGACAGCCGAGCGTCCGTCAGAGATTGACGTGGCCCGTGCCACCAAGGCCAAAGACCGCGCCGAACAACGGCTGACGAGCGGCGATACGACCGTCGATGTGGAGCGCGCGCTGGACGCGCTGAAGCGCGCCGAAACCCGGCTCGACGTCGCCGGAAAGGAATAGGCGGCTATTCCCCAAAGCAGGTCCCGCAGGGACCAGCGAAAATAGCCCGCCAGTTCACTGGCGGGTATAGATCGCGGTATTGGATTCTCGTGCCGTCGGCACGATTGAAATCCTCACAAAATGATTTGATGTTTCAGGCGTCCTTCCAGGACGCGGTTAGCTGTGGCTGACGTACCCGGCGTTGAAAAGCCGGGCTATTCTCGAGCGTCCCTCCGGGACAAGTGCCGCGACTGTGACTCTGGCTTACAATTGTGCCGTTTACTCATTGGAGGAACGGCGCCATGAAATTTCCATCTGCCTTTCTTGCTTTCTCTCTCTCCGTTGGTGCTCTTGCCATAGCACAGCAAGCCAAGCCCGCGCAGGCTCCGCCTCCGCAACGTCCAGCGGGGCTGGTTACTCCTGAAGTGCACTCTGACAACAGCGTGACCTTCCGCTTCCTCGCTCCGAACGCGCAGGAAGTGAAACTCGCGCGCGAGGGTGCAGCGCCGGTGGCCATGCAGAAAGACGAGCAGGGCGTATGGAGCGTGACCACGCCGCCGCTGCCTCCGGACTACTACGGATATTCCATCCTTGTCGATGGCGTGCGCATGCTCGATCCCTACAACCATCTGCTGGTGCCGAATCTGCTCTCGCCGTCGAATGCGGTGCATGTTCCGGGGCCTGCGCTGCCCTGGGAGGTCAGCGACGTTCCGCGCGGAGAGATCCATCATCACTTCTACAAGTCTGCGGTGGCCGGCGATGAGCGCGACTTTTACGTCTACACTCCGCCGGGCTACGATCCCGCGGGCAAGACGACATATCCTGTGCTCTATTTGCTGCACGGCTACAGCGACGACGCCAGCGGATGGACGGCGGTCGGACACGCCAACGTGATCCTCGACAACCTGATTGCGCAGGGCAAAGCCAAACCGATGATCGTGGTGATGCCACTGGGATACGGCACGATGGAAATGATCCGAGTCGGCTGGGGAGGGATCTCCAATCATCCCGAGGTCCGCGAAGAGAACTTTCGGAAATTTCGTGACGCTCTTCTAACGGAAGTCATTCCCAAGGTCGGGAGCGAATACCGCGTGGCTAATTCTCGCGACTCGCGGGCGATCGCCGGGCTTTCGATGGGTGGCGCCGAATCGCTGAGAGTCGGATTGAACGCCCTCGACAAGTTCGCTTGGATCGGCGCGTTCAGCGCAGGGGGCATGCCTGACGAGTTTGAAAAAGTCTTCCCCGGCTTGGACGCAAAGGCGAACCAACAGATTCGCCTGTTGTGGATTGCCTGCGGCACGGAAGACCGCCTGATCACCGTGAACCGAAACTTGCGGGAATGGTTGAAGACCAAGGGCGTGAATCATACCGACATCGAAACGCCGGGCATGCATGCGTGGATGGTGTGGCGTCGGAATCTGGCGGAGTTCGCGGGGTTGCTGTTCCGGTGACCCCGGGCCGACTACGGTTTGTCATCCTGAGCGAAGCGAAGGACCCATGTACTCTGCTCGCAGCATCTGTGATGCGAGCATGATGCATAGGTCCTTCGCTTCGCTCAGGATGACAAGGGAAATGATTTGCTCCTACGGCACGTTGACGTGATCCCGGTTCTCGGCCGGAACGTAGTTCACGGCGGCGGTGCGCTCCAGTTTGTCCCAGGCAAACTTGCGGCCTTCCAGCGCGCGTTTAAGCGTCTTGAACAGCACAATCGAAAACAGCTGGCGGTAGGCGAAACGCTGCAGCCACACCTGGCTGAGCAGCCAGACGTCCTCTTTTTCGTCGGGGCGGCGACGTTCCAGGGCGAATGCAATCGCCGAGGCGATGAAGTCAATGACCAGGAACGCGAAGAAGAACAGCACCAGCTTGTGGAAGTCCGCGGGATCGGTCGAGTCCGGGTGGAAATGTTTCTGAACGTAATACCAGATAGTGCCCACCACAAACATGATGTCGATGAGCGGCGACACCAGCGGCAGCAGAATCTGGAAGATGAAAATATTGGGCAGCGCCACGAAACCCAGCGCGCCCTTCCGGGCGAAAACTCCGCGGTGTTTGAAGACTGCTTGCAGGATACCGAACGACCAGCGAAAACGCTGGCGCATCAAGGCGTTCGCATTGGTGGGAGCTTCGGTGTAGGCAAGTGCCATGTCTTCGTACTCGACGCGATACCCGCGGCGCAGCAGGGCCATGGTGAGATCGGCGTCTTCGGCGACGGTGTCGATGTGGTAGCCGCCCGCCTCGCGCACAGCGGAAACACGCCACGCGCCGATCGCGCCGGGAACGACGCTCACGGCTCCCAGCACGTCGAGGGCCCGGCGTTCGAAGTTCTGGCTGGTGATGTATTCCAGAGCCTGCCAGCGCGTCCAGAGATTGACGCGGTTGCCCACCTTGGCATTGCCCGCAATGGCTCCGACTTTAGGATTGATGAAATGCGGCACCAGGCGTGCGATGGCGTCCGGCGCGATGATGGTGTCGGCGTCGATGCCCACGAAGAGTTCCGCGTCGCCGATGTGTTCGATGCCGAAGTTGAGGGCCTCGGCCTTGCCGGAGTTCGTCTTGCCGAGGATGAGAACTTTTCCTGCGGCGGCCTCGGCTGCGAAGGCCTTGCGCGCGACTTCGAGCGTGCGGTCCTTGGAACCATCGTCAATGACAATGACGCGCAGATTCGGATAGTTCGAGTTGAGCGCGGCCCGCACCGTTCGCTCGATAACTTTTTCTTCGTTGTAGGCGGGAATCAGCACCGCAACTTTCGGCTTGTAGGACGCGACTTCGGCGGGCTTGCCGAGAATTTTTTCGCGGACGCGATCATAAACCGCGGCCGCGCCAATGAATATGAGGCGGCCCGTCATCAGCAAGTCGCCCACCAGAAATACCCAGGTAATAAAAACGATGCTGGCATCGAATAGCCAGAAGCCCAACCCGTTGAGACGCGCGGCCCATAGCTCGCCGGCAGGCAGCGGCGCCATTACATCGGCCCGGGTTTTGCCCAGCAGTTCGTAAACCGGCGCGATCTCATATCCCCGGGCGCGAATGCCGTCGATGATCATGGGCAGGGCGCGCACGGTTTCGGCGCGATTGCCGCCGCCGTCGTGCAGCAGCACGATGTTGCCGCAACGCAAGTCGTCCGGGCGGCAGGGCGGCAGGTGCGCCAGCACATACGCCGTGATCTGCTCGGCAGAATGGCGAGGAGTTTCACTCCAGTCGTTGGGATCGATGCGATTGCCGACGGTGATGTAGCCCATTTCCTGCGGAATCTCGAGCGGGCGCACCTGGTCGGCGGTGTCGGGCTCTTCATCAATCGCGTAGGGCGGCCGCATCAGCGTGGCGCGCACGCCCACCAGGCTCGCGAACAGACGCTCGGTGAGATTCAACTCCAGTTTCATGTGCGCCGTCGAGATGTTGGTGATGTCGGGATGGGTGAAGGTGTGGTTCCCGATGGTGTTGCCTTCTTGGTAAATTCGCTTCGCGATCCCGGAAAATTTGTCGCTCTGGATGCCGATCAGAAAAAAAGTAGCCGTCGCATTTTTCTGCTTGAGCACGTCGAGAATCTTCGGGGTCCACTCGGGGTCGGGGCCGTCGTCAAACGTGAGCACGACTTTGTTTGGGCTGTAGCCATAGCGTGCGACGCGGTAAGGCTCTGGCAGATTCTGGAAGACCTCGTCGGTGATCATCTCGCTGTTGGCCTCGATGGTCAGGTCGCGAGTGCCGTGAGCGGGCTTGTCTTCGATGCGCAGGATTTCGCCCTGGCCTTCCATATCAACGTCAGCCCCGGGCGGCACGTCTTTCAATTTGTCGGTCGCACCGGCATCGCCGGGCATGTCCCAGATTCGCCACAGCGAGCGGTCTTCACTTCCCAGTCGCCACAAGGCGAAAGTCTGGATGCCGAGATTCTGCGCCGAGCGCATGTGATTCAGCGCCGTTACCGCATCGAGGAACCAGATGTCATGCCGCACGTTCTTTTCGTCAAGATAGCTGAAGTGCGGGTTCATGGCGTCATCGTCGAAGTTGACGTCCTCTTCGGAATCGCGCGCGGCCAGCCACGCGTCCTGAACACTCACGGTGCTATCGTGCTCCCCAGCGGGAAGTTTCCCTTGCTTCGGTTTCAGCGCCCAGTCGTAGCCATAATTAGCGATGGCACAGATGATCTTTTCCTTGGGGATGACTCTCTCGGCAAAAGTCAGGTTCTGCACGAACCAGTCCTGCGAAGCCACCGGACCGGACTCGCCGCCGGGATAGTGCTCGTCGTAGTTCATGAGCACGACGCCGTCGGCCGCCGCTGCGATCGCGGGATAGTCATACTCATTGCTGTGCGGCGGCACCGCGACGTAAAGCTTGAAGCCGTGCGCGTGCAGGTCGCCGGACAATTCCTGCAGCAGCGCGACATAGCCGGCCTGGCCGCTGGGAGGAAAGGCTTCGAAGTCGATCATCAGGCCGCGATAGTGGCCGGACGAGAGGAATTGGCCAGCCTGCCGCCGGAAGAGCAGGCGGGCGTCAGGATTGTTCAGGAACCCGACGATGTCTCCCACCCAGTTTGCGCCGTCGGAATTGTTCACCATGGGGAAGACTTCCATGGCGGGATTTTCAGTCTTCAGAAACGGCATCACGCGGTCGTCGACCGGGAGAACCGTGCTGCCCTGCGCGTTGCTCTGGACGCTGTTCTGGACGTTGCTCTGTACGACGTCGAAATATTTATTGGTTTGATCGTCGACGCCCTGCAGCCGTCCATCGGCAGTGAACACGTGCAGCCAGTCGGGATAAAGAATGTCGACCTGGTGGGCGTATGCGCGGAGTGACGAGAAACTGGCCGCATCCCAGGGAACATAGAAGGCGGCGCGAATTCCTTCCTCCTGATTCAGCTTGACCTGCGACGCCGCCAGCTTGGACTTGCGGTGAGAGCGGGCCGCCAGCTTCTTCTGGCGGTCGCGGGCTTTATCCTTTTCGCTCTCCTTCAGGGCCTTGAAGGCGCGCTTTTGGGGCGAGAGCAAGAGTTCGGGCAGAGGCTCATCGCGCAGCGCCGTGTAGACGAAGAAAACAATCAGCACGGAAACGACAACGGCAGACACGTCCAACAGGCGCCGCAGGCGTTTCCATCGGGCGCGTCGCGGATCATAAAAGACGGGCTGGGCCATGGGTGAGTAAGTGTTCATCGTATGCCGTGGAAGGCACACGGTCAATTCTCGGTAAGACAGGGTCAGGGTAGCTGTTCTGGGTCCTAAGATGCACTTTCCGGGCGCCGGGATTGCCACAAACGCGCTATGATTCGCTGCGTGCGCGAACTGACGCACGAATTGACGCGGGAACTGATAAGCCGAAACTGATGACAAAGAAAGCGCGGTTCTTTGCCTGGGCGAGCCTGGCTGGTCTGGGCCTGCGCGTACTGTTGGTCGTGTGTTTTCCGGGTGTGGTGGACGATTCACGGCTTTACGCCAACATCGCCGAGAATTGGCTGCGCCACGGCGTTTACGGCATCACAAACTCCGGCGCGATCATGCCGACGCTCTCCCGCCTGCCGGGATATCCGGCGTTTCTGGCGGCGATTTTCGCCCTGTTCGGAGTGGGCAATTTTCGGGCGGTGCTGCTGGTGCAGACCCTGTTCGACCTGGCCAGCTGTTTCTTGATTGCTGACCTGGCCAGGCGGCTGTTTTCCTGGCGGGCCGCGCAGGCGGCGTTCCTTCTGGCGGCGCTCTGTCCGTTTCTGGCCAACTATGCCGCGGCCGCCTTGACTGAGACCTTGGAGACTTTCTTCACCGCCTTAGCGCTGGATCTGGCCTTCCGCGGGCTGGGGGTGGGCGATGATCCAAGCGCCGACCCCGGACCCAGCCTAGTCTGGCTGGGTTGCGGACTTTCCGTTGGCGCTGCCATTCTGCTACGGCCCGACGGCGGGATTTTGCTCGCGGCGATAGGCGCATATCTGCTCTGGCGGCTTCTGCGCAGCCTGCAGACAGATCCACGCAAGGCACGAACGCTATTCTGGGCGGGAATGCTGGTCGCGGCGGGAGCGACCGCCCCCCTGGTTCCCTGGACCCTGCGGAATCTGCACACCCTGCACCGCTTCCAGCCGCTGGCTCCGCGCTATGCGACCGACTCCGACGAACTGGCCATGCCCGGCTTCAACCGCTGGGTCAAGACCTGGATCGCGGATTACGTTTCCGTGCAGGAGATTTACTGGGCCGTCCCCGGCGCGGATATTGACCTTACGAAGATGCCCAACCGGGCGTTCGATTCCGAACCGCAGCGGGAACAGACCGCCGCCCTCGTCGCCGACTATAACCAGAGCCACGACCAAAGCCA
>Ga0209040_10000012_pt1 | contig 138413 bp, 119 predicted proteins | sample BogFormECP12_OM3_FD_188240 | JGI IMG/M metagenome (GOLD analysis project Ga0209040, IMG submission 188240) | Bog forest soil microbial communities from Calvert Island, British Columbia, Canada - ECP12_OM3 (SPAdes) (version 2) | ecosystem: Environmental > Aquatic > Freshwater > Wetlands > Bog ... | reverse complement strand
TTCGCTGCCTGCGGACCTTTCTGGCCCTCGGTGATTTCGAATTCCACCTGGTCGCCTTCCTGCAGGCTCTTGTATCCTTCGGAGGTAATGGCGCTGTAGTGAACAAAAACATCCGGCCCATCCGCGCGCCCGATGAAGCCGTACCCTTTGGCGTTATTGAACCACTTGACGGTTCCTTTCAGACGTTCCACGTACCCCCCTCTTTCCGCACGTCCTTTATTGGGGGGCCCAAGGACGTGCCCGCGGTCAAATACCCCAGATAGGATGCATTTTGGAGCGACCGGAGTGGGCTGTCAAGCGATTGTATTGCCAAAAAAACGGCAAGGAACTGCGCGTGCGGTTTCCGGGCTCTGATCGAGTCGGCCGCCTACTTTTTGACCCTTCGTTTTCTGGCTCCCGTGCGTGAGATGTGATCGAGCCACAACACGGACGAGATGGTCTTGGCGTCCCGGATGGTCCCGCTGATCACCATGCGGACCGCGGCCGGAAGAGGTAACATGCGCTTGAAAATGATCTCGTCCTCTTCTGGCTGGGCTTCGCCGGCGCGCAGGCCGGTGGCCAGAAACACTGACATGGTCTCGGCAACGAAGCCGGGGCTGGCATAAAACTTAAGGATGCGACGCCACTTCGCGGCCGTGTATCCGGTTTCTTCGAGCAGTTCGCGCTGGGCGGCTTTGAGTTCCTGCTCGCCGGGATCGATGCGGCCGGCCGGCAGCTCCCACAAATAGTCGGTGGCCGCGTGGCGATACTGCCGCTCCAGAAGAATGCGAGGCGTTGCCGTGGAATCGTCCACCGCCAGCACGACGACGGAGCCGGAGTGGTGGATCACGTCGCGGCGAGCGCACACGCCATTAGGTTCCTCGACGTGATCCGTGGTAACCGAGAACACCGGGCCACGGTATACGGTTCGGGAGGAGACGATGCGTTCTTGGCTGCGCTTGGCGGATCTGTTGGAAGGTTTGGCCATGACAACAATATAAAGCACGACCTCAGACCTTAGACCTCGGACCCCAAACTTCACACCTGGGACTCTTCAGCCATCCTCGAAACATTCCGGGATTGAAGGTCCGAGGTCTGAGGTCCGTTCTGCTATGCTGCCGGGCATGGCCGCTAAGCCGGGTGTCGCGATTGTCGGAGCAGGGAATTTCGGGTCGGCCCTTGCTGGGGAACTGCAGCGGGCAGGATATGTGATCGATGCTGTGATTGCGCATTCTCGCGAAGAATCCCTGAATAGAGCGCGGCAGCTGGCAAGGCAAGTGGGTGCCCGCGTGTCGCGCGATCTGTCGGCCGTGCGGGCCGGGTTGATATGGTTCTGCGTGCCGGACGCGGAAATCGCGCGGGCGGCGAGGTTGCTGGCCGGAAACGTCGAATGGAAGGGAAGGGTCGCTTTACATTCCAGCGGCGCGCTCACCAGCGATGAGCTGGCGGTTTTGCGCCGGCGGGGAGCGGCGGTTGCGTCGGTGCATCCGCTGATGACGTTTGTACAGGGTTCGCAGGCGTCTCTGGTGGGAGTGCCGTTTGCACTGGAGGGCGACCAGGCCGCGGCGCGCGTGGCGCGTCGCGTGGTTCGGGACGTGGGAGGCCGCGCCTATTCGATCCGCAAGAAAGACAAGGCTGCCTATCACGCCTGGGGAACGTTTGCCTCGCCGCTGTTCACGGCGCTACTTGCCACCACCGAACAGGTTGCGGCGCTGGCGGGAGTGAATCGGAAGGCTGCGAAGCATCGAATGATTCCGATCCTGCTGCAGACGCTGGCGAACTATGCCGCTTTCGGCGCGGCAGGCGGGTTCAGTGGACCGATCGTCCGCGGCGATGTGGATACGGTGAAACGGCATTTGCGCGTGCTGCGCAGCGAACCCGCCGCTCGCAAGGTCTACTCGGAACTGGCGCGCGCGGCCCTGCAGTACCTTCCGGTCAAGCATAAGAAGTCGCTCAAGCGCCTTCTGGATTCCTCGCGGGAATGAGTCGCGCGGGAATGAGTCGCATGGTCCAGGACAGCAGCGCCAGCACCGTGAAGGGAAGCGATGCCGCGGTGCGAATGGGCAGCGTCAAAACTGCGGTGGTGTCAAAATCCGCCGGCGCGATCCACGGACGCAGCACGCTCAGCGCAAATGCCGCGATCCAGGGCCAGAAAAGAACGAGAGCTCCGATCGATAGCAGGGTGCTTGGGACGCGTCCGCCTTCGAGGATCTGGCTGCGGTAACGCACCAGCAGCAGGATTCCAGGGAGGAGAATGAGGTGATCGTAAATCGCCTGCCCGGGAAGGATTGTGATGGTGGTGATGGAGAGCAGGAGAGTGAGGGTCATCCAGAAGGCGAACGAACCGCAGGCGGCCGCACGATTGCGCCAGGCCAGCAGGATCGCGATGACGATCGAGGCTGCGGTCAGCAAGAACGTCGCCGGACCAGCCAGGCGCGGTCCCAGAGGCGAAGTGAGAACTTCCGTCACCAGCGGAGGCCGCGTGTAGTGACGGTAGGCGAGGATGGTGTGTGTCCAGGATTGGATCCAGTGAGGCATGGCCGCGAGCGACGCCCCGACCAACAGAGTTAGCGTGGTGAAGAACCCGAGGCAGAAGCGGCCACGCACTCGCCAGTCGTGCGCGCTCCAGATCAGAAAATAAACGATCGCGAGCACCGTCACTTGCGGCTTGATAGTCGAAATCGCCATCAGGATTCCGGCGAGCAGGAACCGGCCCCGCCGCAGGGCGACGAGCGAAGCGGCCAGCAGAAACGCCACGAGCAGCCCCAGTTGCGCGGCAAACAAGGCTTCGAGGGCCGGATAGCTGGACATTGTGAGAAGAAGAATTACGGTGATCCACTTCGCGCCAAGGCGCCAGTCGAGGACGCGCAGCCATAACGGAACGCTGGCAAATGTCAACGCGGCCAGCACGCAGACGACTGCCACGCGCAGCGGCGCAAAGGGAAATTCAGCCGCCGGCCAGAATAGCAAGTCCGCGTACACAGGATACGGGAATACGCGGCGGTCGACGGGATCGGTTGGACGGGTCGGATCGAGGGGCCGGCCGTACAGGCCGATCTGGATTTTCTGCGTCATTTCCAGACTGTAGGGATCGCTGCCGTGCCGCAGCCATTCCCGCGAAGTGAGCCATACCTGGTAGAAGTCGTTGCCGAACGAATAGCCGTTCCCCAGACCGTTCGCCGTTCGCACCGCCACGACGCGGGGCATGAAGAGTCCCTGATGGTAATAGATCATCGACGCTGCGCCGATCAGGGCGAGGCAGAGTGCAAGATCGGACGAGAACCGGCGGGGTCCGGATTGAGATGCGGGCATCAACGGAGAGTTGAGCGAGATTAAAGCACGCGCTCGGAATCCTGGCAAGGATCGCGCCAGGCCTAGGAGCGATGCCCGTAGGATCTAGCTCGATGTGAACAGGTGCCCGAGCTTTTCCTTCTTGGTCCTGAGATACTCCTCGGCGTGCGGGCTGGGAGTGACTTCGCAGGGGACGCGCTCCACCACGTGCACTCCGGCGCGTTCCAGCGCCTCAACCTTTTCGGGATTGTTTGAGAGCAGACGGACTCGGGTCACGCCCAGCGCCTTGAGAATCTCCGCCGGGAGCGTGTAGTCGCGGTAGTCGTTCTTGAAGCCCAGGCGCTCGTTGGCTTCGACGGTGTCGAGTCCAGCATCCTGCAGTTCGTAAGCTTGCAGCTTGGCCATCAGGCCGATGCCGCGGCCTTCCTGCTGCTCGTAGAGCAGGATGCCCGCGCCCTCCTCGGCAATCATCGAGAGTGAAAGCTCAAGCTGTTGGCGGCAATCGCAGCGCAGGGAATGAAAAACGTCTCCCGTCAGGCACTGCGAATGAACGCGCACCAGCGGCGGCGTTGATTGGACATCGCCCATCACCAGGGCGACAGCCTCTTCCACGCGGCGATCGCCATCGGAACCGAAGTTCCCGCGAAAGCCGTGGATGCGGAATTTGCCCCAACGGGTCGGAAAATCCGCGGACGCGACCTGCTGGATTTCGTTTTTGCTCACGTTTTTATTATAGCGGCTAGGCGCGGGACGAGAGCTCTCGCCACACTGCGGATTGCGGAGCGGCTAGCCTCTGGCCTTGAAAGGAAAGATGGCGTCCTGCTTGGAAGGGATGGGCGCGCCATTGCGCGTGGCCGGATGAAAGTGCCAGTTCTCCAGCGCGGCCAGGCATTTAGCATCGATGTCGGGGCCGAGGCTTGCGAGCACGGTCTTGCGGACGATTTCGCCGCGTTCGTCGATGGTGATTTCGATAACTTCGTTGCCGCCGTAGTCGGGCAATTGCCAAGGGTAGACCACGGGATCGGAAGTCGCGATCGGCAAAGCGGGACGAACCTCGTCGCCGGACAAAGGCCCATGATAGAGCGATCCGTAGGTAGCGCCTGCCTGCGCTCCGTGACCCAGGGCCGAAAGCGTCTGAGTCTTGGAACTGTCCTCAGCGTTGCTGTCGGCCAACGGATTCTGTGGCGCCACAGACTTTGCCGTCTGAGCGGGCGGGTTCCAAGTCAATTTGTTGTGGCTGAGTCGCTGGTGACGGTAACGCTGGGTCGCGCTGTCGGAAGAACTCTGGCGGCTGTCGTCCGGAGACTTGCTGGGCCAGTAGAGCCGCGTCACAGATTTTCCGTTCTGTCCCGACGTCACCGAGACCGGGGAGAGCAGTTGCGGCTCGGGGGTGTGCAGCAGCCACACCAGCAATAGCGCATGGAACGCGAGCGAACTGATGCGGAGCCAATACTGCCGGCGCTCGGTCGCGGAATTCAGTAGCGCAAACATCGAAAGCGTTCTGCGGCGGGCGGGATCCGTCGCAGCTTAAGTGTTAGTTAGACGTACTCCCACGTATTTCGTCAAGCGAATTTCTGGGCCGGTACTGTTATAGCTTAACCGCGTGCGCTACCAGAACCTGCAGCTATCCGGTTGGTGCCGATTCCGGATCGCTGATAAAATAGTCGGGCAGCACACCCACCCACACGAGGGGCTATAGCTCAGCTGGGAGAGCGCATCGTTCGCAACGATGAGGTCGTCGGTTCGATCCCGACTAGCTCCACCATACTTCTCAACCACTTGCCAGCTTTTGTCCCTGCGTCCGGATGAACGTACCGAATATTAATCGGCGAGCTGCCGTTATCCGGTCGTCGGCAGACGAGGCGCTAGCCCGTGCGGAATAGTATCGAGACCAGCGGCTGCTGGCGTCGCCGCACTGCCTTCATTTGTCCGCGGATGTTTTTTTCGTGACCTGCTCGTACCAGAGACGGTGATGAGTCCTCGCCCAGGTCGTAGAGACCTCTCCGCGAATGATCGACGTAAAACCGCCGCGGACCATGGCCGTGCCCATGTAGATGTGAATGATGAATCCGCCGATCGTTGCCAGGGCTGCGGCCACATGCACCGTGACCGCCAGATAACGCAGCCAGCGCAGACTCCAGGGGATCGACTCAACAAACCACAGTCCCACGCCCGATATCAGCAGCAGAATCACGCCGTAGAACATCAGCCAGAAGAATAATTTCTGTCCGTAGTTGAAGCGGCCCTCGGGGGGAAGATGCTGATCGTCGTTCTCGACGTAATGCCTCATCGCTTTCTTCCAGCGCCGGTCGGCGTCGGTGGTAAGCATGTCGGGGCGCCACATCTTGTACATCCAGAACATGGAAAGTGTGAAAGCCACGCCAAACCAGGGATGCCAGAAGCGGGCCGTCGGTCCGCCGCCTACCAGTACGGCCAACCAGAACATGTAAGGCGACCAAAAGGCCAGGCCGGTAATCAGGCAATAGACGTAGAACAACGCGCCGAGCCAGTGATGAACGCGCTCGACCAGCGTGTAGCGGAGGATGCGTTCTCCGGGTTCGCCCGTCGTTCGCGGCGAAGAGCGTGGCGAGGACCGTGGCGGGGAAATGGCGTCGGAACTCACGGCTGGCCTCCGTTCTCATGCGGCTCGGGATGCACTTCTTTCGGTCCATACCGGAAATAGTGAAGCGTGACCCCGATGACGCCGAAGAGCATAGCAAGATTTCCAATCCACTTCGCCGGCCCTTTCCAGAAACGCACCACCCATGGAATATGAGGATCCTTGGGCAAACCGCCGTACGCCTCAGGGTTGGTTACATCGTGGAGCACATAAATGACGCCGGTTCCGCCCACGCCCGCTGGATCGTAGACTCCCGCTTTCTCGATGCCGTAATTCTCGCGGAGTTGGCGGGCACGCGTCTCCGCCAGATCCTTCATGTCATCTTTCGTTCCGAAGTGGAGACATCCCGTAGGGCAGGACTTGATGCAGGCCGGTTCCAGACCCTCGCTCACGCGGTCGACACACAGCGTGCACTTGAACATCTTCTTGGTCGCGGGATTGAACTTGGGGATATCGAACGGGCATCCGCTGACACAGTAACCGCAGCCAATACAATTCTGCTGCTGAAAATCGACGATGCCGTTGGTGTATTGCACGATGGCGCCGTCGGCCGGACACGCCTTCAGACAGCCCGGATCGGCACAGTGCATGCACTGGTCTTTGCGCATGAGCAGCCTAAGGCTGCCATCTTCCTGCTCGTGCTCGTTGAACTTGATCAGGTTCCAGTAGTTCCAGGCCGTCTGGGGCATGGTCTGGTAGCTGTTGTCGAACACGGTATCAGTGAAGGAATATCCGTTCCACTCGAGGCAGGCCACTTCGCAGGCCTTGCAGCCGATACACGTGGTCGTGTCGATCAGCTTGCAGACCTGATAGTCGCGCTCCACGCCTTCGCCGGGAGCGGGTCCGGCGTGGCCGGAAATTCTGCGGATTGCTAAAGTTGCCTGGCTCATAATAGCTTCTAGCTGCTAGCTGGTCATGCTTTTTCCAGCTTCACCAAAAAGCCCTTAAATTCGGGCGTATACGCGTTCGGATCAACCACGGTCGGCGTAAGGCGGTTGAGGATGGTTCTCGCATCCTTGCCCGCGTCTTCCTGAATCCCTCGATAACCCTGGTGGATCGGAATTCCGATCTGGTAGATCTTTTTGCCGTCGATCGTCATCGGCTTGATGCGTTTGGTCACGAACGCCTTGGCGACGTAATAGCTGCGCGCGCTGGTGACTTTCACCTTGTCGTTGCCCTTAATGCCCAACTCCGCCGCCAACTCGACCGGAATCTCCACGAACGGTTCGGGAATGAGCTGCACGTTCATCTCATTGTTCTTGGTCCAGTAGTGGTAATGCTCGGTCAGTCGGTAGGTGGTGCAGATGACTTGGAATTCATCGCCCGGGGTAGCGTACTTATCGGCTGCCGTCTTGAATTTTTTGACCACGGGATTGTTCTGCTGGCCGGGGTGCAGCGCGTTTTGCACCGGACTCTCGATGGGCTCGTAGTGCTCGGGAAAAGGACCATCGGCGAAGGCCCCTAAGGGTGCGAATATCCGGCCCACTCCTTCGGCAGTCATGATGAACGGCCCCATGTGGTCCTTGGGGTTGGAATCCGGTTTAAAGTCAGGCACGTCGTTTCCCATCCAGAGCTGCGTGGACTCGTTCCACCACACCTGCTTCCGTGTAGCGTCATAGGGCTTGCCTGCCGGATCACATGAAGCCCGGTTGTAGAGAACACGCCGGTTCGCCGGCCACGACCAGGCCCAGTTCTGGTAGATGCCCTGGCCGGAAGGATCGTCGGTGCCGCGGCGCGCCAGTTGGTTTCCGGCCTCGGTCCAGCATCCGGAATAAATCCAGTTCCCGCAGGAAGTTGTGCCGTCGTCTTTCAACCAGGCGAATCCCGGCAGTTGCTGGCCGCGCTTGATGGTGACCTGCGTCTTCGGATCGGTGACGTCCGCCAGCGCCTTGCCGTTTAACTCCTTGGTCAGTTCCCCGAGAGCGGGATGTTGTGGATCCGTGTAGCCCCACGTCAGCTTGAGAATCGGGTCGGGGAACTTGCCCCCTTCTGTTTGGTAAAGCTCACGCACCCGGAGAAAGATTTGCGCGACGATATCTTGATCCAGGCGGCACTCGCCCGGCGGCGGCACGGCGGCGTTCTTCCATTGCAGCCAGCGCGCCGAGTTGGTCATCGATCCGTCCTTCTCGGCGAAACCCGCACACGCCAGGCGATAGACCGTGGTGTTGATGGTCTTCATTTCCTCTGGCGGGATACCCGGGGACTTCCAGAATTCACTGGTCTCGTCAGCATAAATCTCGCCGACCACGAGCCAGTCGGCCTTCTTCAGTGCGTCGATGTTTTTCTGCGAGTCCGGGCCAATGGCTACGCCGTTCATGCCGAAGGCGAACATGCCTTTCACTGTTCCGCGATACATGTTGTCCCAGATCTGCGTCCAGGAGTAGTTCCGATCCACTTTCGGCATGTACTGGAAGGCGAAGTCGTTCTCTTTTGTGGCCGCATCGCCGTACATGGCTTTCAAAAAGGACACGGCAAACTTCGGCGTGTTCGACCAGTAGTTAAACGAATCCCACGGCGCCGGCTTGGAAGAAGTGGGCGTGATTCGTTTCAAATACGCAGCCAGGTCCACATCGGTGGGGCTGGGCACTTTCAGGTAGCCCGGCCACACATCGAAGATTCCTCCCATGTCGGTAGCGCCCTGAATATTGGAGTGGCCGCGCAGCGCGTTGACGCCGCCACCGGCACGCCCGATATTGCCGAGCAGTAACTGCAGCATGGCCGCAGTCCGGATGATCTGCGTGCCGAAACTGTGCTGCGTCCATCCCACCGCGTACATGATGGTCGCGACTTTCTTCATGTCGCCATCTTTGCGGATGGAAGTGAACAGATCGGCAGCCTTCAGGAACTGGTCTTTCGGGATTCCGGTGATGCGCTCCACCATTTCCGGCGTGTAGCGCGAATACTGTTGCTTCAACAACTGAAAGACGCAGCGGGGATGCTGCAATGTAAGGTCATACGCGACCTTCGGCGGCAGCGTAGGTAGGGGCGTTGCCGATCCTACGGGAGGTGCCGCTCCGGCCGCAGTCGCAGGGGCAGGCGTTGCCGCATGTGCCGGGGCCGCGCCGCCGGTGTCGTTGCCTTCCTCGTAGGTCCATGACGATCGATCGTAAGTCTGGGAGCCGGCGTCGAAGCCCGAGTAGAGGCCGTCTTCCGGCAGCTTGAATCCTTCCTTCACGATGAAGGCGGCGTTGGTGTAGTTGACGAGATATTCCTTGGCGATGCGGTTGCTTTCTAGCGCGTAGCGGATCATCCCGCCGAGAAATGCAATATCCGCTCCGGCTCGGATCTGCACGAACAGGTCGGAGACCGCAGCCGTTCGCGTGAACCGCGGATCGACAACGATCAGCTTCGCATTGCGGGTGCGCTTGGCTTCAATCGCCCACTTGAAGCCGCAAGGATGATTCTCGGCGGGATTGCCGCCCATGACCAACATCATGTCGGCATTCTTGATGTCGACCCAGCCATTGGTCATGGCCCCGCGTCCAAATGTTGGTCCCAAACTTGAGACCGTAGGGCCGTGTCAAACCCTGGCCTGGTTTTCCAGATAGGTAAGCCCCAGGGCGCGCATGGACTTCACTACGAGGTAATTGAATTCGTTGGTGTCGGTGCAGCCGCCGATCCATGCAATGCCTTCGCACCGGTTCACGGTGCGTCCCTGGGAATCTTTCTCAATGAAGGAATTGTCGCGTGTCGTCTTCACCCAGTGCGCAATTTCGTCGATGGCCTGCGGCCAGGCAATGTCCTCCCAGTGATCCGACCCCGGCCGCCGCACTTGCGGCTTAAGGAGTCGCCGCGGATTGAGAATGTCCTGCTCGAGAGAAGCGCCTTTCGGACACAGCGTGCCGCGATTGATGGGATGGTCCGGGTCGCCCTCAACGTGGATGACCTGCGGCGTCACATTCTTGGCTTTATCGCCGATCGTGTAGATGAGGACGCCGCAGCTCACGGCGCAATACGGGCAGGTCGATCGCGTCTCCGTCGCGCGCGCAATCTTGAGTTCTTTGAGTTGCGCTACCGCGGGCGTCAGATCGAATCCCAGGAGAGAAACACCCGCTCCACCAACGAGCGCGCCTTTGAGGAAGGTTCTGCGGGAGAGTTCCATTGCGCATCCTCCGACTTCTTTCGATTGCCGACCGGCCGGACTGCACCCCAGATTCGCAAAACTATAGTCCCCGTCCCTGCTCACAGTCAACGGGGATCCCGGGCATCCCTTAATGATGAAAGCCTGGAACCCGCGGTTGCAGGAAAATGAATCGAAGCCTGATAATCGCCCGGTGGCGAATACTCCGTGGCAACAGCGCATCCGGCGTGCCCAGCGCCTCGCCGCCCAGCATCCCTTCGCCGCGGAGATCCTCGGCTTCTACATCCACACCGCCCGCTTCCAGGAAAACCTCTACCAGCGGCTGGAACGCTCTACAAAAGAGAATTTAGTGGCTCCGTTGCAACCGGATCGGCCCGAACTCCTCGCCAGTTTCCCATCCTTCCTTGCCGTGGTCGAAGACAAAGCTCCGGCGAGCCTCGTCCAGGTAGCCCATGCTTTGCGCAACTCGCATCGTGATTTCTGGTCTGAACTGTTCACCCGCTGTTGGACCAACATCGACACGCCGACCGAACCTCAGGAATTCCTCGTGCTCGCTTTTCTTCAGCCCTGCGCCGAATTTGTCCGCTCCCGCGCCCATTTGCAATCGGAAGGCTACACTCATCCCCTGTGTCCCTTCTGCAATCGCAAACCCGCGCTTGGCGTCCTGCGCCCGCAGGGCGACGGCGGCCGCCGGAGCCTGCTCTGCGGTTTCTGCCTCGCCGAGTGGGAGTTCCGCCGCGTCGTCTGTCCCGGATGCGGTCAGGAAGATCACGCCAAGCTTCCGGTCTACACTGCCGAAGAGCTCCCCTATATCCGCGTGGAGTGCTGCGACGCCTGCCACACCTACATTAAGTCGATCGACCTCACTAAGAACGGCCTCGCCGAACCCTTCGTCGACGAACTCGCCTCCGTCCCGCTCAACCTTTGGGCGCAAGAGCACGGATACGCCAAACTCCATCCCAATCTGCTCGGAATGTGAGCGAGCCCCTAGCCTAGCCCTCCTGGCCTTGACATTTTTCTTGCCGGGCGCGAGCGGATTCGGAAGAATATAGTAGAGGTGAGGGGGAATTCCGGGCTTATGACATTTCGTCTACCGATGAAATCCTCGGCACTCTTCTCAGTGACGGTCCTCTTTGGCCTCGCGCAACCCTGTCTGGCCCAGAGTACTTCTGGAAACCAATCCTGGACCGCGAGCAGCCAGCAGGAGGACCCGAACGGCGGGTTGAATCCCACCCGCACCAGCGAAACTCATACAGTGATTGACGGTCGAGTCGTCGATAAGACGTTGGTCGAAATCCTGGGTCCTGACGGGCGCTACGTAGTCTATTCAGAGACAGAAAAGGAGTCTGTGCGCGTCAACGACACCACGGTGCGCAACGTCGAGCGTTCATTCGGCCGCGGCGCGGATGGTGAGCGGACTCTGATTCAGGAGAGGCAAGAAGAATCGCGCAGCCTGCCTGGCGGCGAACAGAAAGTAGTGCGCACAGTTTCCAATCCTGACGCTAACGGCGCATTGCAGGTGGTGCAGCGCGAATTAGAGGATTCGAAGCAGTTGAATCCCGGCACACGCGAGACGACTACCACCGTGCTTACTCCTGACATGAACGGAGGTCTTGCTCCGGCGGTGCAGACCGTACAACGAGAGACGAAAAGCAGCGACGGCACGATCGATTTCAAGAAAACGACCTCACTCACCGATGGCACGGGGCGCCTTCAGCTCGGCGAGGTCCGAGAAGGAACCATCAAACAGGAGAACGGCCAGATCAGCAAAGAGGAGCGCGTACTCCGCCCCGACTCGAACGGCACCCTCGCGGTGGTCGAGCGCACGGTCAGCAAGCAGACTGAAGCTGGTCCGGGAAAGAAACGCGAGACAGTCGAAACCTACTCGAGCAACGTTCCGGGGCAAGCCGGCAACGACAGCCTGCAGCTTGTCCAGCGCCAGATCACCGTTCAGCAGAATACTGCCGCGGGCGGTCATAGCACCACTCGGCAAATCGAGCAGGCGAATCCAGGCAATCCCAGCGACGGTTTCCGCGTCACGGAAGAAACCATCAACATCGTGCAACCCGGCGGGAACGCCACGGCCGACGAGAAGCAGACAATCCTCACCCCAGGTTCCGATGGACGGCTCGGTGCGGTTTGGGTTGACATAGGCAAAACCGGCAACCCTTCCGCGATTCAGGTGGACACCCGCACTCCCGCCAAGCCTCAGTAGGCTGAGCAAACACGTTGCCGGTCCCGGGTTTCACTTGGAGTATTCGTCTCGCAAGCGCACCTGCCGGTCGGTCATTGGAACTTCACGTCCTGCAATGAAGACCTGCTTCACATCGGTTTTCACGTCCAGCGGGTCGCCGTTCGCTACCACGACGTTGGCGGTTTTGCCGACATCGAGAGAACCGAGATGGTCGGCGACGCCCCAGATTTCGGCGGCGTTGAGGGTGATCGCCTTGAGCGCTTCATCGTAGGGAAGGCCGAAAGCGGTCGCGAATCCCGCCTGGTCGGGCAGGTTGCGCACGTTATGCGCTGAGTAGGAGGCAAAGACAATCTTGACGCCGCGTTTGTAGAGCTGGGCCGGAAGACTATAGACGGCATCGTAGCGCTCATCTTCTTTGGGAGCTTCATAGATGGGGCCGACGATCACCGGCACTTTAAGACTGGCCACGTAGTCGAGGACGGGCTGTGAGTGACTGATGTGGTTGAGGACGAACTTCAGCTTGAACTCGTTGGCCAGGCTGACAGCCGTTTGCAGATCGCTGGGGCTTTCAGCCGCCAGCACGATGGTTTTCTTTCCTTCGAGATAAGGCAGCAGGGCTTCCAACTTGAGATCGCGCTTGGGTGGGAGCGGTTCGGCTTTCTTGTCTTTATCTCTATCTTTGTCCTTGTTCTGGGCGGCGTCGCCTTTCTTGCGCTCGTACTCGGTCCACTTCAATTGGTAGTCCTGCGCGTCGAGGAAAGCCTGGCGCAGTTGCGCTGCCAGGCCCATGCGCGTGGAAGGGAACTTGCGTTTTTCGAAACCGCCCTTGTTGCGGCGCTGATCACCGGTGAAGTTCAGAGGCATGGCGTTATCGCGGATCAGCAGCATCTCGCTGGCATTGGCCCCGGCCAGTTGAATGAAAGAATCCTGACCGGGAAGCGTGTCCGCGCTTTCGGGAGCGACCACGGCGTTGGTGATCCCATTCATCCGAGCCACCGGGATCAGGGCCGACTCCGCATGGAACGCCTCGGCCGTGTGCATGTGCGGCATGATCTCGTCGCTCATTTCCACCAGATCGTTGGTCATCTCTTCGGCGGAGATTTCCGTGAGTCCCAGTTGCGTCTCGGAATCGATCAGACCGGGATAGATGGTCATGCCGGTCGCATCGATGACCTGCGCGCCGCTGGGAACATTGACCGAACTCGCGGCGCCGACGGCGGTGATCTTGCCGCCCTGCATGACGATTACTCCGCTCTCAATCGCGCCATGAGTAACCGTCAACAGTTTGCCGCCACGGAGAACCACGGGCTTCTCCTGCGCGACCGCCCATCCCATCACAATAAGAATTGTCATTCCGAGCAACGCGAGGAATCTGCGTCTAGCTGAGAACTGAGAACCGAGAACTGAGAACTGGCTTTTCATTCTCCCTCCTTGTAATGCGTGGTTCCCAGGCCCGGCTGCGAGCGGTCGAAGTACACATCGCCATCGATCAGGACTTTTTCAGGCACGCCGTAACTCGATAGCGGATATCCGTCCCAGATCACAAGGTCGGCATCCTTGCCCACGTCAATCGAACCAACGCGATCGTCCACGCCCACGATCCAGGCAGGGTTCAGCGTGATCATCTTCAAGGCTTCTTCTTCAGTGGCGCCGCCATAACGCATGGCCTTGGCGGCTTCCTGGTTGAGGCGGCGCGTGTAATCCTCGGAGTCGCTCTTGATGGCTACGCGCACGCCCTTGCGCATCGACAGGGTCGCGTTCCACGGGATCGCATCCCAAGCCTCCTGCTTATAACCCCACCAATCGGCGAAGGTGGCAATGGCGATGTTGTTGGCGGCAAGCTCGTCCGCGACCTTGTAGGCCTCGAGCGCATGGTGGAAGGCGCGAATCTTGTAGCCGAATTCCTTGGCCATCGCGATTTCGGTCAGCATTTCGTCGGAGCGATAAATGTGAATCTGCACCATGATCTTGCCGCGCAGCACGTCGGCAAGGGCGTCGAGCTTCAGATCGTGCTTGGGCGGGGAGGCGTCTTTATCGCCGCGCTTGACCTTCTCGTTGTATGCATCCCATTCGCGCATGTAGTCCTGCGCCTCGACTAGGGCTTGCCGTTGGACGGCAAAATTGCCCATGCGGGTGGAAGGCAACTGATCGCGGCTGCCATAGACGCGCTTGGGATTCTCGCCGCTCGCGAACTTAATCGAGCGAGGCGCGTTGGGGAAGAGCATTTCATCGCGCGACGCGCCATACTTGTGCTTGATCACGACCGCCTGTCCGCCAATCATGTTGGCCGAGCCGTGCAGCAAGAGAGACGTGGTTACGCCGCCGGCCAGCGCGCGGTAAATGGCTTTGTCCTGGTAGTCGAAGGCATCTTTCATCATCATGTGCGGCGTAATGGGGCTGGTGGCTTCGTTCACATCGTCATCGAGAGCGATGTGCGAGTGCGAATCGACGATGCCCGGGGTCAGGTACTTTCCTCCCGCATCGATGACGGTGGCGCCAGTGGGCGCGTTCACGGTTTCGCCGACTGCGGCGATCTTGCCGTCCTTGATATAGATGGAGCCATTCGCGATGTTGCCGTGCGTTACGGTCATCACCATGGCGTTCTTGATCACGATGTCGTGATGGGCAGCGCCCCCGGATTGCCCGAATGCAGCAGCCGCTGCCAGCGCCATCGTCGTTGTCAGCCCGACGCAGTGGCGCACAAGCGTCCTTATGGAAATCAAGCGCATGTGGTGGACCCCAGAAGAAGTCGTTTACAAGCACTCGGATTGTAGGAGCGGCGGCGAAAAGGGTCAAATGTGAATGCCGGATTTTCCGGTAGAGACGCGCCTGGCTGCGCTTTTGGGCCGTCCAGCTTCGGTTACCTCTTGCGCTCGCTTACTCTCTTTCGGTAGCCTTCTGCCTTTGGTTCCCACCGGAGGGTTCTGATGCGTTCTGCTGGCGTGCGCTGGCTGTGGGGCTGGAGTGTGCCGCTTTTCTGGCTTCTTTTTGCACCGGGTCTTACCGCTCAAGCGATCCGGCTGCATGTTGATTTGACCGACGCTCCCCGCAATATCTACCACGCGCACTTGCAAATTCCCGCCCACGCCGGGGAGATGTCGCTGGTCTTTCCTAAATTCATTCCCGGCAATCACCGTCCCAGCGGTCCGATCGGCGCGTTGACCGGAATTCGGATGGAGGCTGCGGGACGCCCGCTCTCCTGGCAACGCGATCCCGTCGACAGCTACGAATTTCACTTCAGCGTTCCCGCGGGCGTTAGCACTCTAGACGTTTCGCTGGATGCGATCACTACGCTGGATAGTGCAGGCGGCGGCGGACCGGCGGCGTCCAGCAATCTGCTCGACTTGAATTGGAACGCGGTCGTGCTTTATCCCAAGGGCACGCGCTCTGACGATGTGAGTTTCGTGCCGTCGGTCGCGCTGCCGGCAGGATGGAAGTTCGGCACGGCACTTACCGCGACGCGGAGCGCCGGGGACGACGTGGAGTTCGCGTCGGTCTCGCTTACGACGCTCGTCGACTCACCGCTGATCGCGGGAGCGCATTACCGCAAGATCGAACTGACCAAGCCGGGAGAAACCCCGGTCCACGTGATGGATCTGGTCGCGGACGCCGAAGGTGATTTGGCCATGACGTCGCAGGATCTGGCCGCCTACCAGAAGCTGGTGGCGGAAACGGGAGAGCTGTTCGGAGCCCGCCACTATCGCCATTATGATTTTCTTCTCACGTTGAGCGAGCCGGTCGGCCACCATGGACTCGAACATCACGAATCCAACGACAGCGCGGCTTCCGAGCGGACGCTGCTTGACCCTGATCTGCACATGCTGAACGCCGACCTCTTGCCGCACGAATTTGTCCACTCGTGGAATGGAAAATATCGCCGTCCCGCCAGCCTCGCCACACCGAATTATCAAGAACCAATGATCGGCGATCTGCTCTGGGTGTACGAGGGTCTCACGCAATATCTGGGCACTCTGCTGGCGGAGCGCAGCGGATTATGGACGGACGAACAGTATCGGGAATCGCTGGCGCTAACCGCCGCGGAACTCGATCATGAAACGGGCCGGACGTGGAGGTCGCTGGAAGACACGGCGCGCTCGGTGCAGATGTTGCGGATGATGGGTGGGCAATGGCGAAGCTGGCGGCGCAGCCTCGACTATTATCCCGAGAGCGAGCTAATCTGGCTGGAAGTGGATGCGATCATCCGCCAACAGACGCACGGCCAGCGCTCGTTGAACGATTTTTGCCGGCGCTTCCACGGCGGCGAGAGCGGTCCGCCCAAGGTCGTCCCCTATACGTTCGATGACGTGGTGCGCACATTGAACGAGGTCGCACCCTACGACTGGGCGACGCTTCTGCGCGAGCGGGTCGAGGCGACCAGCACGCATGCGCCGCTGGGCGGCATCGAGCGCGGCGGCTGGAAGCTGGTGTACAACGACAAGCCAAACCTGTTCACTAAGGCCGAAGAGGAACTGGCCCACTTCGCCAGTTTTTCGTACTCGCTCGGATTCTCAGTCGGCGAAGACGGCAAGCTCGGCGACGTCATCGTGGGTTCGCCGGCCTACCAATCGGGAATGGGTCCGGCCATGAAGCTGGTCGCGGTCAACGGACGGAAGTGGACGCCCGCCGTGCTGCGCGCGGCCCTGAAAGCCGCGCAGGAAAGCGATCAGCCGATCGAACTACTGGTCGAGAACGCAGAGTTTTTCAAGACCTATTCGGTTGCGTATCACGACGGCGAGAAGAATCCGCATTTGGAACGCGTTGCGGAGCAGCCTGACATTTTGGGGGACATTCTGAGGCCGCTGACGAATTGACCTGAACCGTTAGTTCTAATACCAATGTAAGCCCCTCGCGCGGGTGTCACTGCTACAATCGCGCTAGAACCATTCCACGGGAACGAGCGAACGAAAGAACGAGCTAACGAAAGAACGACCGGCCGGCCCGGAAGAACGACAGGTCCAAAGACCGCCCAGGCCGCAGGCATTTCATGCACAGGTTTTCGCGCATCATCGTGAGTCGGCTGCTCGTGGCCGGGCTCTGTGCGCCGCTGGTTGGGCCATGGCTACAGGCGCAAACCTCTGCGCAAGCCCCCGCACCAGCCTCCGGACGAATTTCCGCACCCCAGATTTCGGTTCGCACGGTAAGAGTGCTCGGCAGCAAAGACGCGGTTGAAATTGAAGTGGAGTCCAGCGACCGGATCGTCCCGCAGACGCAAGTGCTGACTCGCCCGGATCGCCTGGTGGTCGACTTTCCCAATGCCGTTCCCAGCGATCAGTTGCGCAGTCAATCGGTGGATCGCGGAGAAGTGAAGGATTTGCGCATTGGCCTGTTTCACTCGAAGCCCCCAGTCACGCGGGTTGTACTCGATTTGAAGACCGCGCAGTCGTACCAGATTTTTCCCTATGGCCGGACGGTCATCATCAAGATCATGGGAGGGGCGGGCAACACTTCGGCCCGGGGGGACAATTCTCCCTCCGCACTGGCAACGCGGCCCAGCCTGGTAGTTGCCAATTACGCGACCCGAGCGGAGCCTGCGCGGGTTGAAGCATCCGTCCAGCCGGTGCTCGACGTCACTTTTCGCGATGGGCTGCTGGGGATCAAAGCCAGCAAAGTGACGCTGTCGGAGGTCTTGTTCGCGGTGCAGCAACGCACCGGAGCCCAGATTGCCATTGCCGCCGGAGCGGAGCAAGAGCAAGTGGTGGCCGACATTGCGCCGGCGCCCGCGCCGGAAGTTCTGGCGCGGCTGCTCAATGGTTCGAAATTCAATTTTCTGATTTTGAGCTCGCCGAACGATCCCCAGCGACTGGATCGAGTGATCCTCAGTCCCCGTCCTGAAGGTGAGTATGTACCGCAGCCTACTCCTCCTGCCCGGGTGCAAAACGACGACCCGGAAGAAACTGAACCCGTAACCAACCAGCCGGCCAAGCAGCAACCGCCGCCCTACCACGCCCCCGCGCCGGTTCCACAGCAGCCCGAAATCAAACTTCCCCCCGACGCAAATGCGCCCGACCAATAATCTCTTTTGTGGGAGCCCCGGCAGCCGAGGAAAGACCTTGCCGTGCCTACGGAGGCGTGATTAGGCGGATGGGCACTGGAGAGGAGCCGGTAACGGGATTTCCCGTTGGGTTGTTGCCGTTGCCGCAGCCTGAGACATTCAGGACGGTGACGTCGAGGTTGCCCCACTGATCGACCGAGTTGATGAAGACCTGCAGGAACCCAACGATCGTGACGTTGGTGGTTCCGGTCGGCTTCACCTTGCCAGTGCCCTGTGTGTCGTCGTAAATTGGCAGCGATACGATCGAATTACTGTTGGTGATCACGCTGCCGCTGGCCAGCCCAGAGCTAATCAATGGGCTGCTGGTGCCGGAAAGAATCTGGAACGGATAGGCAGACAAGTTCATCGTGTCCTGGCCGTCGGGCTGAGCGTCGGTCGAGTTCCCTTCGTGAATCATGCAGGTTACGCCGTTCATGGTGTCGTTGGTGCCGGCCCCGGGGTTCTCGCTTAAATCGACGACAACAGGAGGAGAAGCAGCAGAACTTTGCACGCCGCACTGGTAAACGGTCGACTGGTCACATCCTCCGACCGCCGCTTCATAAACGCTGCCGGAGTTCGCACAAGTTGGAACCGCGACTGGATTCGTGGTCGGTGCCTCGCCGGGGAGATATTCCAGGCTGGGCGGCGGTTCCAGCCAGGCCCGCTTTGACATGGCGTAATAGTTACCATCGGGCGGATTCAGCCGCAGCGTACAGGAGCTGCCGGTGTGCACACAGTCGGGAGCCAGCCAGAATCTTTCACCGATTACGCCGGTTGCGCTCGTGCCGTTCAGCGAAATCCCTTTGTTAGTGATCGACCCGTCCGCTAAGCTGACAAACTTTGCGCAACCCCCGCCTCCGCCCTGGCCGCAAGTATCGTTCGGGTTGAGCGGATCGCGGTTCGGCACAATCCACGGTTTCACGCATCGCGGCTGCACCGGAGTGATCGTGCTGGTGGGGCCATTGCCGACATTCCCCGAGTTGGACGAGTTAAAGGCTTCGGCCGTGGCGGCTGCGCTGACACTGCTTCCCGCGCTTCCCCAGATGCGCGAGAAAAAAGTGGGCAAGCTGGGGCGCGTGATCTGCACGGTGACCATCGGATTCACGCCGAAAGCCGCAGGCAGACTGGAGCAGTCGCTGCTCGAGGCAGCACTGACGCCGCTTCCCGCCGAGTAGGTGACGGTGGGCGCGGGCGCTGCCGTGCCCCCGATTGCGCTTTGCTCCGCAACTGCAATAGCCGCTTGCGAGGCGGGACTGGTTGATCCGCCGCAAACTGCCTGCCACGAAAGTGCGGAGTTGCCGGGATCGCCGGTCATGCCCGAAAGCGAAATCACGCGGGCCGCCGCCAGCGTGGCCGCATCGGCCGACCGTTGCGCCTCCTCGCGTGCCAGATAGAGCGTGATGACGTCAATCGAGAGCGCCGCCATGGCAATGATGGCGATCATCGCCAGCGCCACCAATATCATGGTGACGCCACGCTCGCCGTAGCCGGGCTGGCGCCGACAGCGCGATCTGCGAATCACCGATCTTTGAGTTCGCGATCTGGGAATTAAGGGTCGCCTCATAATTGGTCTTCAGTTTTCATTCATCGCTACGGCCGCGGCCGTGATCTGCATGGGCAGGGAAGCGGTTCTGCCGAGCAGGCTGGCGACTTTACCAAACCGCCACGGATAAGCGTACTGAATACTCACACAGGTTCCGATCACCGCCGTCTGTCCACCGGGCGGCTGCGAGGTGCACGTCACGGAGGCAAGAGTGGTGCTGTTCGCAGGGAAATAGTATCCCCGGTTAATGATAAGGGTCAGCCCCGGAGCGGTACAGCCATTTCCGCTAGCGGTAGACGTCCAGGTCAGACGAACGGGCGAGCTGCTGGGCGTGATGCCGCAGTCGTTGATGTTGTTGGCCACGAGATACTTGTCCACGTCTTGAAATGCGTCGGCCACCGAGGTGGGAACCGCTGTCGAGGGCGACTGCAAATCATTGGCCGGATCAGCCGCCGCCACGCGTGCCGCATCGCGCGCAATGTTGGTAAGTTTTTGTTTGAGCGTAAAAGCGCTGCTGAAGTCGAAGATGCCCACCACAAAAACCACCAGCAGCGGAAGCGAGACCGCGAACTCCACCAGCTGCGCGGCACGATCGTCGCGCCATCCGCGCCCGGCCAGACCGCGGAGCCAACTTCGCAGGTGGGGCAAGCGGTTCACTGGGTCTCCATCCGCACGCGCGCCGAGGTGGTCAACCAGATCTTCTGTTTGTTGAGGGAAGTGAATGGCAGCCAGAACTGGAATGGGTATTGAAAAGATACGGAAATGCCGCAGACACCGGTTCCCGTGGACGTATTCGACAACTGGACCGGGCCCTGCACACATACATTGGAACCGGCCACGCTCGCACAGGTGTTCGTGCCTCCGGTGCAAGCGGTGAAGGTTGGGGCCGGGGACGGCGTTTGTATCCTCGTGGGATCGAGTTTGGATGCCAGCAGATCGGCGTTGACCGCAGCGACCGCATTGGCCGCGGCTGAGGTGCCGCTGCTGCAGGTTGAGCAAGTCGGGGCGGCGCCGGAGCGTGCGCCGTCCTGCGCGGCGCGCGTGATTGCGCCATAGATGCTGAACGCCTGTCCGAACCAGAAAATCCCCAACAGCATCATGAACATCAACGGCAGCACAGCGGCGGCTTCAGCAATCTCGGCTCCGCGGGTTTCGCCGGCCAACCGGCGAAGTGTTCTGCGCATGAGGTCCGTCATTTCACGTAACTCCCTAGGCAGCTCCCCAGACCTGAGCAGCTCCATAAAGCACCACCGTAAACGCCAGCGCCACCCCGTACGGGACTTTCAGCGACTCCGGATTGTCGAGCGAAACCCGCTCTCCGGGCAAGCGGAACGTGACCAGCGAGACCAGGATGTGCCCGATGTTGCGAATCGTTTGCCGCGTTCGTCTCTTGTAAATCACCAGTCCCACCGCCATGACTCCCGCCACTAAGACCGATCCCAGCAGCAGATCGACCAGCAAGCTCGGTCCGGTAAATGCCCCTAGCGCCCCCGCCAGTTTCCAGTCGCCCGCGCCCAGGCTGCGCAGCAGCACAAATGGCAGAAGCAGCGCCAGACCAACCGCCGCGCCCAGCAGGGAAGCTTTCAGCCCGCTCCAGCCGCTAAGGGCGGTGTTCGCACCGACTCCGATCAGCAGCCCCGGCGCCGTCAGCCAGTTCGGGATGCGCCGGCTGCGCAGGTCGGTCCAGGCTGCCACCAGCGACAGAAGCACGGCGCCCGCCAGAATGACTGGTTTCAATCGCGCCCCAGGCCGTGCCGGGGCGCGATTCGCGGTCCCACGCTCTTCCCATGATCTTGAAAAAGACCCATTTTCTTACGGTCAGAAATCGCCAGCGCAGAAGTACATCTGATCTTGCCGTCCTCGCCCGCGACCCGCAAAAGCCGCCTCTTGCGCGGATTCTCACACAGCGGAAAAGCGAAGTCAACGCAGAGGCGAAACACGTAGCGGCGGACGCATTCGTCCGCCCGCGATGCGAAGCGAGCGGCCCCGGACGAATGCGTCCGGGACTACGCGAGCGTGTCCTCGGCCTTACCGGTTAAACGCCGGAGCAGAGTTGTGCTCGGCGATGATCTTGCGGGCGTTGTCGGCCAGCGCTTTCGCCTGCGGCAAAAGCTCGAGGCCCTTGACTACTTCCGGGTCGGACTCGGCGCGAACCTTCATGCCCTCATCCTGCCCGAAGGCGTCGACGAAAATCTCTGACTTGATGCTCGACTTGATCCAGTCGTTGTTGTCCAGCAGGTCGCCCTGAGTGTAAGGAGTGTTGTCCTCGTCGAGAGACTTGCGGAACTCCAGCAGGGTCGCGTCGTCCACTTCAAAGCTCTTACTGGGATGATGGGTCACTACGTAGCGCTTGGCGAAATTGAAGAACGCGTAGTGCTGCAGCAGCGTGTCCTGGAAGTGATTGCTCTTGATCTGGGGAATGTTCACGTCGGGGGTAATGCCGCCTCCGCCGTAAACCGTGCGCCCGCTGTCAGTGAGCTTCACTTCGCGGTTGGCCGTGTTGGAACTCTCGGCGCTGTCGCGATTGTAGTAGTAGTCGTAGAGCGAAATGTTGCTGTAGTCGCGCTGAATCAGGCGTCCGCTGGGCGTATAGTAGTGGGCCGTGGTCAGGGCCAGGCCCGTGTTCTCCGACAGCGGATAGACCGTCTGCACCAGACCTTTACCGAACGTGACTTCGCCCGCGATCAGGCCGCGGTCGTGATCTTGAATGGCGCCCGAGACGATTTCCGCCGCCGAAGCTGTAAGCCGGTTCACCAGCACAACAATGGGATAATCTTTGCCGCCATTGCCATGCTGTGCGATGTAACGCTTCTCGGCCGAGGCCCGGCCGTGGTGCGAGACGATCAGCTGACCTTTCTTCAGAAACTTGTCGGCGACGCCGACGCCTTCGCTAAGCAGGCCGCCGGGATTGCCGCGCAGGTCGAGAATCAGCCCCTTCAAATCGCCGAAGGAATCGAGCGCGTCAGAAACCTCATGCTCGGTGGTTTCGTTGAAGCCGTTGACGTGCATGTATCCCACGCCCGGCTTGATCAGGAAATGAACGTCGACGCTGTAGCGGGGAATCTCGTCGCGGACGAGCGTAAACTCCATAGGTTTTTCGACGCCGTCGCGCGCGATGCTGATGTGAACCGTCGTGCCCTTGGGCCCTTTGAGCAGATCGGCCACATCGCTGGTGCTCATGTTCTCGGTCGATTTGCCGTCGACGGCGATGATCACGTCGCCCGGATGAATGCCGGCCTTGTAGGCAGGCGTGCCGGTGAAGGGATAAATCACGATCACCTTATTGTTGCGCGGACCGACGGTCATGCCCACGCCGTAGTACTTGCCGCGCTGGTCTTCGCGCATGAGCGCGTACGATTTGGGATCGAAGAAATTCGAGTGCGGATCGAGCGCATGCAGCATGCCCGGGATCGCCCCGTTATAGATGGCTTTGTCCGCGTTCACCGGTTCGGCGTAGTTGTCCTCAACCAGAGCGTAGACGTCGGTGAACTGCTTCAGGCTGTCCTTGACCTCGGAGTCGCCGGCCATGGACGACTGCTGGCCGGAACGCTGGGCAAACAGAATCCCCAGGAAGCCGCAGGCAAGCAGAAAAAAAGTTACCAGGAAGAGTGAGCGGCGAGAACTACGTGCCATCTTGAGATTTCCTTCGTTGAGGGCTTGCTTCCACCCCAGCTACCGCGCTAATGCGTAGTATATCACCAACTTATACTGGCCCGAGCCGGGATAATCACCATCGGTAACCATCCCGAAAAAAGCGGTTGTTGGTGGGATGCGGTCGGAGACCGATTAGGTTCCTGACCAGCTCAAACATCCCAATGTCATGGCGCGGCGGTTTTGGGCGCAGACGCACCTTCCGCGTCGGGCCGGGGGCTGGACGGGGTTGCATCTACCGAGGCGGTCTGCTGTGGCGAACCCGGTGGAGTCGGGCCGGATTTGGCCGAATTGCGCCGAGAGGCCTCCTCCTCATCATCCTCCGGCCAGCGACGCCAGTATGGGTCTCGGGAAGGGAAAGACGGGACGGTGGAGCCAATGGCTGCTCCGAGCCCCGCGCCCACTGTCGCGATGCCGATCGTGGCGCGCACACCCGCGTTCCCCTTGGCGGCAACCGCCCATCCCAGGCCGGCTCCGATCACAGCGCCGATTAGAGCGTGGCGGGCGCTCGGCTCAGATCGCCACATGCTGGGATAGCCAGGACGCCCCATCGGTCCTCGCGGCCGGAAGGGAGGGCCGGGCCCGCGGCGCGGAAGCTGGGCCAGTGTGACGTCGTTCGCAACGCGGCGGGGCTGGGCGGAGTCGCTTACACCGGGGCAGGCATGGTCACTGGACGTGTACTGGCAGCGCGCTGCCGTGATCGAACTCGAAACTTCATTCGAGGCTTGCGGATTGTCCGTCTGCGCCAGAGCGTTTGCAGCCAGCAATGCCACGGTCGCCAGCAGCATGGAGGAGATTGTTATCAGGTTTTTCATGAGCGCAGAGTAGCGCTCGTTATGCAGTTGAGTTGGCCCGTCTGGGACAGTTTCTGCACTGTCACAGCCGACGATCAGTTGCCCCGAGCGCCGACCTGTGCAAGGTTTATAACGACTCGATCGGCTGGTTGATGAACTCTTCGTAGCGTCGCAGTTCCGCGATGGATGCTTCCGACAGCACAGAGAAGGGAATCGCCCGGCAGCCCTCGGGGAGTTCCGCCGCGGTCAGCAGGTCGCACACGACCGCTGCCGTCTGCTTCAGGCCGCGCTGCCAGTTGGGCTCGCGCGCGTCGCGTAAGACGAGGCTGTCGGGATGGAATCCGGCCGCGGTCAGCACGGCGCGTGCCACCTTCACAAACTCCGGCCAGCGCGAGGCCACGCCCACCAGCGCACCCGAAGGCGCAGGCAAATATCCGGCGAGGGAGGTGGGCACCGAGCGAATCTGCAGAGTGATCAGTTCCGCGCCGGGAGGCAGCAACTCCCGCGCCGTTGCGACGCGGTTGGGCAGCACCACCGGCATGCCCCCTTCCGGCGCTTTTGGACAATCCTGCGGCCCACAGGACTCGACCGGGAAAGTGACGGCGCGGGCGATCTCGGCCGCCAGGATTCGCCGCAACTCTTCGTCCGGCTCAATCAGCAGAAAATGGTCGGGAGGCTGCAGTTCGAGCCACTGCCGCAGACGTGACCGCACCACCGGCAACGTCACGCCCAGCTTGCGCGCCGAGCGGAACAGCCGGGCAATCATTTGCTCGAGCGCCAGAGCCGGCGTGGGCACGACTTCGGGCTTGCTGGCACGAACGTAAACCCCGCTGCCGCGGCGGAACTCAACCCAGCGATCGCGTTCCAGCTGGCGATATCCCGCGCTGACGGTGTTGGGATGCAGGTGGAAGCGCCGCGCCAGATCGCGCGTCGAGGGCAGCCGCTGCCCCGGCGCCAGATCGTCGCTCAAGATGCCGAGCACGACCTGGGTCACCAGCTGTTCGCGGATCGAGACTTCGCTGGCGCGTGCAAACCAGAATTGCATGGCGGCAATATCATAAGCTCGCTGCCGTCGCCGGTCGAGTTTCACTAGCGTTGGTTAAGCCAGCGCTGGTTAATCAGCATTGGTTAAGCGCTGATTGAAACGCTGCTCGAACTCGATATTGCCGGCTGCAGTGCCGGAGTCAGCGCGTCGCCGGAACCGATCTGCTGAAAATCCTGCAACAGCGAGTTGTAAGCCGTCTGCGCGGCTGAGACGTTGCTCGTTTGCGGCACCTGGCCCCAGGGGCTCACCGGCTGGCTGCCTCCTTCCCAACCGTGCACGTGGGGGCGAAGATTGTTGTGCCCCTGATCGGTCTTCTGCAAATCCTGTTTCAGGGTGCTGTAATCCTGTTGCGCCGCCGAAACATTTCCCGACTGAAGATCCTGCGCCAGCTGGTTGAAGGCTTGCGCGATGGGATTGCTGCTTGCAGTGGATGAGGTCGAACTGCTTTGTGACGCAAGCCCCGGCAGCGCCGAGACGTCTTTCTGCGCCGCTGACAAGTTTCCGGCCTGCAGATCGGAGCCGAGCTGCTGGAACTCCTGCTGAAATTGCTGGAGTCGCTTTTGAATGCTCTGGTTGACGGAGTCGGTGAGAGTGCTGTTGGAAATAGCTGATACAGACATTGCATCTCCTCTAACGGGAACAGTTTGTCCCGATTGTTGACGGCGCGGTGCCGGATAAAACCTCGGAGCCGTTGGTTCATCGCCGGCAATTCGGCTTGGATTAGGCACGATCGATGCCAAACCCACGCCCAGCTAAAAGCAGGCCAAAGGTATTCATTTCACGAGAGTTTGCTGCCGGGCATGGCCGCGGTGGGTTCCTCGGCGACGGAAATGCGGCAAGACATGCCCAATTGCCCACCGGGCAAATCATGCCCAGCCTCCTCACGCGTTGCCGCTTTTCCTTTTCCGGCAGTATGATGAACCGCATGAGCTTTTCCGAGACGATCTTCCTGTTCTTTCTGGCCCTCATCATCTTTGGGCCCAAGAAGTTGCCGGAGATCGCGCGCCAGATCGGCAAGTACATGAACGAGTTCAAGCGCGCCTCCAACGAGTTCAAGACGCAGATCGAGCAGGAGATTGCTCACCTGGAGGTCGAGAAGCAGACGATTCTGCCGCCCAGCCCAACTCCGGAAGGTGCGACCAGCCGCAAGCTCTACGCGGCGCCCATTGAAGCCAGCGCAACCGAGCCTCATCCCGTAGAAGCTGCCGCAACCGCAGCTCCTGCTAACGAAGCTCCTTCAACCCAGACGGCTGTCGACGACGAGCCGCTGTTTGCCACCAATGCCGGCGCGGCCTCGGCTGCGCCCGCCTCAGTCGCGACCGAGGCGGTTTCTTCCTCGGATGGCGTGACTGCTCCCACCTCGCAGGAGTCGCATGTCTGAATCCGCAGCCGCGACCAGCGGCAACGGCGAAAAAGAACCCATGCCCACCATGGGCTTCCTCGATCACCTCGAAGAACTGCGCAAGCGGATCGTGTACTCCATTATTGCTGTAGGCGTGGGCTTTGGCGTGTGCTGGTGGAAGGTGGAGCGCATCTACGACGTCATGCAGCGCCCCATCATGGAAGTGCTGCACAAAAACCACATGCCGGAACATCTCGGCTATTTGAATCCCACCGACCCGTTCAATCTCTACTTGAAAGTAGCAGCGCTTGCCGGTCTCTTTCTTACTTCGCCCTTCGTGCTGTATCAGGTCTGGATGTTTATTTCGCCCGGCCTCTACCGCAACGAGAAACGCTACGTCGTCCCGTTCATGGTTTCGACTATCGCGTTGTTCACCTCGGGCGGATATTTCGGCTACAAGATCGTCTATCCCCGCGCGCTCGACTTCCTGATCGGGTTCGGCCGCCAGTTCCAGCCTATGATCACGATTGGCGAATACACGCAGCTGTTTCTGAGCATTGTGCTCGGCATGGGACTGATTTTCGAGATGCCGATTCTCGTCTTCTTCCTGGCGTTCATGGGGATTATGAGCCCCGGGTTCATGATCAAGAACTTCCGTTATTCGATTCTTGTGATCTTTATTATTGCCGCCATCGTTACGCCTACACCTGACATCGTCAACATGTGCATTTTCGCTGCGCCCATGATTGCTTTGTATGCACTGAGCATCGGCATCGCCTACGTCGTGCATCCCAAACAGCGCCACGCGCGGCAGGAGAAAGCGAAGAAGGCGAAATGATCAGTTCAAAGTCTTTCCGGTGGATTTTGCTGGTTTGCCTGTTAGCGGTCGTGGCGTGTGACCGCGACAAGGACTCCGCGCCGGAGCAAGAGAAAGTTCAAGAGAAAGTGCAGACTTCGCCAGCTTCGGCTGCCGCGGCGGCAACTAGCCCGGCGCTGAATCTTCCGCCCGACTCGGGCCCGCCCCCTGCGTTCGACGCCAATCGCGCCATGCAGTACGTGAAAGAGATTGTGAAGTTCGGCCCGCGCCCGCTAGGCAGCGCCAATCACAAGAAGGTCGAGGACTACATTGACTCTCGCCTGAAAGGCGACCAGGTCGAGGACGACATCTTCACCGCCGACACGCCCGAAGGCAAGTCTCCAGTTCACAACATCATCGCCAAATATCCCGGCACGAAAGACGGCATCATCGTCGTCGCCAGCCACTACGACACCAACTACCCGTTGCGTAAGACGTCCTATGTCGGGGCGAACGACGGCGCTTCATCGAGCGCGCTGTTGCTCGAATTGGCCAACCAGTTGCGCGGCAAGCCTCGTGACGGCTACAGCGTCTGGCTGGTGTGGGACGACGCCGAAGAAGCCATGAAGCCCGACACGGAAATGCCGTTCATGGATGACAGTTTGTACGGCATTGAACACGTCGCCCAGAAGTGGCAGGCCGACGGTACGCTGAAGAAAGTCAAAGCATTCCTGCTGGCCGATATGATTGGCGACGCCGATCTCGACATTGATCGCGATCAGAACTCGACGCCGTGGCTGGAAGATGTGGTCGGGGAAGCGGCGAAGCGCCTGGGCTATCAATCGCATTTTTTCGCGCGGAATAATCAGGTGAGTGACGATCACCTGCCCTTCATGAAACGCGGCGTGCCCTGCGCCGACCTGATCGATTTCACCTACGGCTACAACAACGTCTTCTGGCACACCCCGCAGGACACCGTCGACAAACTCAGCCCGCAGAGCCTGGAAATCGTGGGCAGCGTGATGCTCGAATCCATGCGCATCCTCGACAGGATGGATCCGTTGCCGCCGAAATGATGTAACGGGTTCAGAACGTGTGGAACCTGCCATGGCGCGGCTGCACGCTTATGCTTCGTCTCCGGCAATCTTGTCGGACGCAGTTTCGGCCGGATAGTTGAAGAAGAGCTGATTGCCGTCGGGATCATCAACCACCAGGAGCCGGTAGCCCCACGAACCCTCCTTGACCGGAACGCCCTTGGCTTCGAGTTCCCCGCGCAGCGCGTCCAACGCGGCAACCTGCGCCTCCGGCTCGGCATTCAGGGAAATGAACATCAGCCCCTTGCCAATCTTCTCCGGCCACGAGTCGGCCAGGATGAGCGCGCACCCCTGCCGGTCGACCTGAGCGACGTGTGCTCTGCCGTCCTCGTCGTAGCGCCAGGGGCTCGTGAAGCCAAGCCGGTTAACGTAAAACAAGAGCGAGGACTCAACATCCGTTACGTGTAGGACGGGGCGGGCGAACCAATCTGTCATAGGCTACATACCACCAAATAAAGATAACTTCTTCCCAGGTCAGTTTCAAAAACAAAGTGTCACCGTTCTGACTTTGGGCAGCGTTTTGAGCGGCTGTCAGCCAGTCTCCGGCAGCCGTGCCAATTCGACTTAGTGGCATTCCGCCGCCTCCTTTATTTTGCGCTTTTCGAACTTTTCATTTCTAATGCACCCCATATGCAAACTGTGAAGACCCTGTTGTTTGTCGGTATTTTCTGCTTCACCTGCCTTGCCGCCAATCCACCTGCCGATCCGAGCGAAGCGAATCAAGTGATCCAAGCGGCGCTGCAGCCCTCGCCGCTCGAAGCGAATCTCCATCGTTTAACCGATGAAATCGGCGGCCGCGTACCCGGCACGCCTGCGATGCAGCACGCGGTGACCTGGGGAGTGCAGGCCTTAGCGGCCGCCGGAGCCGATAGCGTCCACACCGAAGGATTCACCATTCCCAACTCTTGGGCCGAGGGCGCGACCGAGATGACCGCGACCACGGCTTACCAGGTTGATCCGACGAAGCTGGGCGGCGGAACCGTGCTGTCGCCCTTTGTCGTGCGCGCGGTTTCCGTGGCCTGGGCTCCCGCGCTGGCTCCGGTGAAACACGTTCCGGTCGTCGATGTGGGCGACGGCACCGAAGCCGATTTCAAGAAGGCCGGCGACGTTTCCGGCAAGATTGTTCTGGTGCACACGGTCCTGCTGAAAACTTGGGACGACCTATTCGCCGAATACGCGAAGGCTCCGCCAGTGATCGACCTCGCAGTCATGGGGAAAGCCAAAGCCGTCGCGTTCATGGCGACGCGCGAGCACGACATTCTCTACCGGCACACGAACACAGGCGCGGGAGAAATCGATCGCCTGCCCATGGTCATCGTGGCCCGCGAGGATGGCGAACGCATGGCGCGGTTGCTGGCCGCCGGAAATTCAGTGTGGGCCGACCTCTCGATTCCCAACCAGATTGGCGGGCCGATCAAGGCGTCGAACGTCGTCGCGGAAATCCGCGGCAGCGAGAAGCCGGACGAATTCGTCATCCTGGGTGCGCACCTCGATTCCTGGGAACTGGGCACGGGCGCGCTCGATAACGGCTGCAACGCCGCGCTGGTCGTCGATGCCCTGCGGGCCATCAAGGCGTCGGGCGTGAAGCCGCGGCGCACCATCCGCTTCGTTCTTTTCTCCGGCGAAGAGCAGGGATTGATTGGCTCTCGCGCCTACGCCGTTAACCATCGCGCCGAACTCGACAAAGCCGTCGGAGTTATTGTGTACGACTCGGGCACGGGAAAGACCACCGGCTTCTCCGTGGGCGGCCGCAAAGACGTGCTCTACACCGCGAAAGATCTCATCGCGCCGCTGGCGCAATTCGGCGTGAAAGAAGTGAAAATCGACATGGAATGGGGCACCGACCATTTCGACTTTATGCTGGAAGGCGTGCCCACATTCGTCGCCGATCAGGACGAGGCGAACTATCTCGAAAATTACCACGCCGTCTCCGACACCTACGACAAGGTGGATTTTCCGCAATTGAAGAAGCACGTGGCGGAGGCCGCTGCGCTGAGCGTGGAAATCGCGGATCTGCCGGCGAAGGTGTGGCCGCGCCTTACCCATGATCAGATCGAGCAGACCATGCGCGAAACCAACAGCGTGGAGATGCTCAAGGCCGACGGCATTTGGGATGATTGGGTCAGCGGCCGGCGCGGCAGGGAGAAATAGAATTGTTGATTATTGATTGCTGATTGAAAGGCCCTTACTGCAAAGTTCTTGGTTTTCAAGCAGCAATCAAAAATCAGCAATCAACAATTCCCCGCGCCGCAGGAATTCCATTGCTCTACTTCTGGATTCTATTCAACCTGTTCGTGCTCGGCATGCTGGCGCTGGATCTTCGCGTCTTCCACCGCCGCGGCCACGTCATCCGGTTTCGAGAGGCGCTTTATTGGAGCGCCCTGTATGTTGGGTTGGCGGCTGGGTTCGCGGTTGGCTTGTATTTCTGGCTGGGGCACCAGGCTGCGCTGGAGTTCGTCACCGGGTATGTTCTGGAAGTTTCGCTCAGCGTCGATAATCTCTTCGTCTTTCTCGTAATCTTCAATTATTTCGCGGTCCCGGAGGAGCAGCAGCATCGCGTTCTGTTCTGGGGTGTTCTGGGCGCGCTGCTCATGCGCGGCATCTTTATTGGCACCGGGGTGGGATTGATCTCCCGGGCTCACTGGGTCCTCTACGTCTTTGGAGGCCTGCTGATCTTCAGCGGCATCCGGCTTCTCGTGATGGGGGAACACAAGGTCGATCCCAGAAAGAATCCGTTGGTGAAGGCGTTGCGCCATTTTATCCCCGTGACGAGCGATTACCAGGGCGGAAAATTCTTCGTCCGCAAAGCGCAGGAGAACTCACGCCTCTACGCCACTCCGCTGCTGGTCGTGCTTCTGGTCATCGAAACCACCGACATAGTTTTTTCCGTCGATTCCATTCCTGCGATCCTGGCCATCACGCTCAATGCCTTCATCGTCTATACCTCGAATGTCTTTGCGATCCTGGGATTGCGCTCCATGTACTTCGCCGTGTCGGGACTGATGAAGGTCTTCCGCTTCCTGCACTACGGGCTGGCGCTGGTGCTGATTCTAACGGGCCTGAAGATGATCGCAGCGGAACATTTCCGGATTCCTACCGCGGCCATGCTGGCGGTGGTGGCCGGAGTGCTCTTGATTTCGATTGTGGTCTCGGCAGCTTTTCCAGCAAGCAGCAAAAACTGAAATAGAAGCCAGGGCCGTCACGTCGAGAGGCACGCCCAGCCTTCTCCTGCACTAGAGGGGACCGCTCCGCACGGCGCATACGCTATTATGGAAAACGCATGCCGCAAGTGACCATCCACGTCCCTCCCCGGCCGTATCAGGCTTGGATTGAGAACGGCCTGCTCACTCGGGCGGGCTCGGTGCTGAGCGAACTGCTGCCCCAGGCCAGCCGGATTTTTGTAGTGACCGTTCCTCCAGTGCGCAAGCGCTGGGGATCGAAACTTATCAGTTCGCTGAAGGCCAGCGGTTTTACGCCGCAGGTGATTGCGATGCCCGACGGCGAGCCGACCAAGCGCCTGTCGACCGTGGAGGCTCTCGCCGACAAACTGGTGCGTCTGGGCGCGGATCGCAAGGCCGTCGTCATCGCGCTGGGCGGCGGAGTCGTGGGCGACGTTGCCGGTCTGCTGGCCTCGCTCTACATGCGCGGCATTGAGTTGGTGCAGATTCCCACTACCGTGCTGGCGCAGGTAGACGCCTCGATCGGAGGGAAAACCGGAGTCAATCTCGTTGCCGGCAAGAACATGATGGGGACGTTCCACCATCCGCGGGTGGTGCTGATCGATCCCACGGTGCTGAAGACGCTCCCGGATCGCGAGTTTCGCGCCGGGCTCTACGAAGCTCTGAAGTGCGGCATCATCGGAAACATCGAACTGTTCTTGCGCTTTGAACAGAATCGTGCCCGCATCCTGAAACGCGATCCCATGGAACTGGAGTGGCTGATCGCGCAATCGGTCAGGCTGAAAGCCGAAGTGGTTTCCGCCGACGAGCGCGAGGGCGGCCTGCGCCGCGTGCTGAACCTGGGCCACACCATTGGCCACGCACTCGAGGCCGAAACCGGCTACCGACGCCTGTTGCACGGCGAAGCCGTGGCCTGGGGAATGATCGCCGCGACGAACATCGCGCTCAGCGTGGGCCGCACCGACAGCGTAACCGCGGGACGCATCGCCGATGCCGTATTGAGCCTGGGCCGTCTGCCGGAAGTGAATGTCAGCTCGCGCAAAATTCTCGTCCGGCTGCAGTCCGACAAGAAAACGCAGAACGGCGTCGTGCACTTCATTCTGCCCCGCGAAATCGGCAAGGTCGAAGTCGCCAGCGACGTGCCGGCCAATGCGGTGGTTGACGCCGTCGAAGAACTGCGGCGTCTGTCGCGCGGCGGCTGGGTTTGGGAAAAATAGAAGGAGAACGATGATGCAGGAAACAGCGCAACAATATATCCAGAGAATCCTGGGCCACGTGGAAGGCCAGGATGCGATCAAGGTGCAGCGGACAACCGCTGCGAAGCTGAAGAAACTAACTCATGGACTGACGCCAAAGGAAATGAAGTGGAAGCCCGAGCCGGGGAAGTGGTCGATCGCCGAGATCATGGCTCATTTATCGGACGTGGAGATCGTAGTCGGCTGGCGCATGCGCTCGATCGCGGGAGCCAGCGGAATAACCACTCAACCCTTCGACCAGGATGTCTGGGCGTCCGTGTTTCAATACAACAACCGCGATGTGAAGCGCTCTCTGGAAATCTTCCGCGTACTGCGGGAGAACAATCTTGCAATGCTCAAAGCTCTCCCGCGGGAAACCTGGGACAACTATGGCATGCATCTCGAGCGCGGCAAGGAAACTCTAGCGCAGGTGGTGCGCCTGTTGGCCGGGCACGATAACAACCACGTGAGCCAGATCGAAAACATCGTCGCGCAGCTGAAAAGTGCTCGCCGAAAAAGCCCCGGCAAGAAAACCGCTGGCAAGAAAACGAAACGAAGGTAGCCAAAGGGCCTCGATCAGCGAGCCTTGGATCAATCGGCTCCGAATCAATGGTGGAGGAAACCAGCAAATCTGCGGTGGTGGTCGTCGGCGCCGCGCCGGAAGGCGCCAGTGACCAGCAGTCGGCCGCGCGCGCCGTTCGCGAGATGTTCACCGCGATCGCGCCCCGCTACGATCTGCTCAACCACGTGTTGTCGTTCAATATCGACCGCATGTGGTGGCGTCGCACCGCGCGCGTTTTCGGCCACATCCTGACTCGGCCCGACGCGCGCATTCTCGACCTGTGCTGCGGCACGGGCGACATGACGTTCGCGCTGCGGCGGCAGGCAGGGAAGTCCTCGCCGCAGATTCTCGGGGCCGATTTCTCGCACGCGATGCTGCAGCGCGCCAATGCGAAATCGTCGATTGCGCGAGATTCCGTGCCACGTTGGATCGAAGCCGACGCCCTGAACCTTCCGTTTGCCACAGCGCACTTTGATCTTGTCACTTCGGCTTTCGGTTTCCGTAATCTCGCCGACTACGACGCAGGATTGCGCGAGATCGTCCGCGTACTGCGCCCGGGCGGGGAATGCGGCATCCTCGACTTCGGTGAGCCCGGCGGAATCATGGGCGCGCTCTACCGCCTCTATTTCAAGCAGATTCTGCCCCGCGTGGGAACCGTGATTTCGGGCGTCCGCGGTCCCTACGCCTATCTCCCCGCGTCGGTCGAGCGTTTCCCGCCGCCCGAAGAAATGCTCGAGAGGATGAAACGCGCTGGCTTTGCCGAAGCCGCCTGGACACCCTACACGTTCGGAATCGCCGGCCTGTACCGCGGGAAAAAATAGCGCACGCGGCGGCAGACTACGCCGCATCTCGCAGCAGTTTACTCAGCGCCTGAATGTCGTCCGCGCCGACGTCACCAATCACAAAATACCGCAAGCCATTCTGGGTCCAATTCTCCTCGTTAAACGATAGCGCGTGCGCTGCGCCCGAAGGCAAGCCCGCTGTCTCTTCTCGGCGATCTTCAAAAGGGCGATCTTGAAAAATGAAAACCGAAATCTCGTGCTTGCGCATCTGGTAGATCAGGTGCGCCCCGGGCGTCTGCGCGAAATACGTGACGCGGCCCCCGAGCAGTGTGAACTCCGATCCCTGCAACTCCGGCAGATTGAAAGTGAAAGGAATCTTCCCCTGAAACCAAGGCTTCACGGTGTGCCGGTCCGTGGAGACGACGTCGACCGGTGACGCGCTGGCCAGAGCGGCGACGTGCAGGTCCGCCAGTTCGCTATAGACGCGCTGCCGGCGTGCGTTCTCGCGTCCCAAATAAAAATTGGTCACGACCGAGAGGATCAGCAGCACGAGAGCGGGCGCCGCGAGAATCTGCCAGGGCGAAAGATGCCGGCGCGGTTTCGTGGCGAAAGACTTGGTAATGCGATTGCGGAGATCGGCGCTCGCGGCGTAACGCTTCCCGGCCATCTGCACCGCGCGCTTCATTTGCACTCGTTCCAACGCGTCCGCCGCACACGCCGCGCATCCTCGCAGGTGCTCCCCCAGGGTGCGGGCTTCCGCGGGATCGAGTTCCCCGTCGACATAGGCATCGAGCTTGCCGCGCCGTTGCTCACATCCCATCTCGGCCTCCCTCGCCCCTCTTCCGCAACAAGTCGCGCAGGGCCTTCCGTGCGCGAAACAAGCGCGACATTACCGTGCCCATCGGAATAGCCAGCGTTTCCGCAATCTCCTGGTACGACATCTCCTCGACCTCGCACAGCAGTAAAATCTCGCGGGAGGGCACGGGTAGTTCCGCCAGCGCCTGCTGCACTATCGCGCGGTTCGCTTGCTCGATCAGGATGCTCTCAGGCGTCGTGTTCTCGGCGGGCAGCAGATTCTCATCCGCTTCTTCATCAATCGCCACCATGGTCTTGAGTCCTGTCCGCGAACTCAAGAACGAATTACGCAGTATGCGGTACATCCACGCCCGAAAATTCGTGCCCGCCTGAAACGATGAAAATCCGCGCAGAGCCTTGGTGTAGGTCTCCTGCACCAGATCCTCGGCCTCGGCCGTATCCTGCGTCAGCCAGCGTGCGAAGTTGTAGAGCTGGTCGAACAAAGGCATGGCCAGCGCTTCAAATGTCGCGGCAGACGCGCGCTCTTCGGGCACCTTCATAGGTAAACCAGTTCCACGCTAATTTATTCCCTCACCGACAGCAAATTCTTGTGGGAATAAAGTCACGCCGACCCGGTTATCAGGATGCAAGAACAAACGACGCAATCGAAACAGAAACACCAAGGAGGCATTATGAAAAACGCATTGCGATGGCTCATGAATCCACCGACTGACGGACCCAAGTCAACGATCTTCTTGCGCGTGATGGCCGGAGGAGTCTTCTTGTGGGAAGGAATTCTGAAATTCGTCTACGCCAACCAGGGCATCGGCCGCTTCACCAAACTCGGCATGCCGCTGCCGCATTTCACCGCCGACTTGGTGGCGTCCCTGGAAATCGTCGGAGGACTGCTTCTACTCTCGGGCCTGCTGACGCGGCTGATTGCCGTCCCGTTCATTTTCGAGATGATCGTGGCCATCCTCTCCACCAAGATTTCGCTCTACCTCGGCACCTCGCCTCTGCCGCTTCCCGCGGCGCCGCCGAAAGTGGGAATGTGGGCCGTTCTGCATGAAGTCCGCTCCGAATATGCGCAACTGCTCACGGTGCTTTTCTTGATGATCAACGGGCCGGGACGGTGGTCGCTGGACGCTCTGCTCGGCAAACAGCAGGAGAGTCGAGTTCAGGTGGTGGCGGCAGCGCGCCGGAAGGAATCCGCGAACGCGTCGGCAATGGTGTAGTGCATCACGTGTTCGTACTCCGGGCCCAGGAACCGGCGCAGGCGGTCGGTATTCATGATGTATTCCCCGGTCATGTAGGGAACCGCGTCCGGCGGGATGGCCGAAATCTTCTGGCTCCAGAGGAATTTCAGCACTTGCCGCATGGCCCACTGTCCGGGGACGCGCACCAGCTTCGCCTGAGCCATTTCTACGCAGCGGACGAAGGTGAGAGGGTCGCCGCGTCCGGCGACGTTGAGCACAGTCAGTCGTTGCGTTTCCGGCTCGCGCTGCAAGATGTGCTTGATCAGCCGCGCCATATCGTCGACGTGGACGAACTGAATCTTGTTGTCGAGATACTGCTGGCCGCGCGGCAGCATGCAGGGAAGCCGCTTGCCCTCGCTGCGCATTTTCTCCGCGCGCGCGCCCTTGCCGTTGGGCGTGCCGCGGAAGGCTCCCATCAGGTAATTCTCAACGGTCGCTCCGGCGAAAATGTGCGGCCGCAAAATGTAGGCGCTGCATCCGCGCAGGGCGTGGGAGCGCGTTTGCACCACCTCATCCGATTGTTTTTTGTGAATGGCGTAGGGCAGGGTATGCGCCGCCAGCGGCGAATCTTCCGTCGCCGGTGCCGGCAGGTTCGATCCGTAGGCGGAAACGCTGCTGGGAAAGATGAACTGCTTGACGCCGTCGTCCGTCGTGCGATTGGCCTCGGTGATCGCTTCCATCACGCGCGCCGTTCCCGCCACATTGATCTGCCACATGCGCTCGACGTCGACCACGCCCGCCCGCACGGGATCGATCACGAACGCAAGGTGAACCACGGCGTAGGCGTGGGTGTCGCGCAGAAGTTCGTACAGAACCCGGGTAGATGATTCCTGGCCCAGGTCCATGCTCTCAAACTGCAACTCGGAGTCGGTTTGGGGTGGATGCAGGTCCGCCCCAATCACCGAATAACTCCCCAGCAGCGGCAGTAGCCTGGAACCCAGGTTGCCCGACACACCGGTTACGACCACGACAGGTTTTGCCATCAGTTCGGCTGAGTTGCCGGAGGTTGGGCCGCCGAAGGCGGCGTTTGCGGCTGGGCCGCTGGAGCAGAAGGCTGCATCGGCCGCGGACCTCGCGGTGCCGCGCCCATTCCGCCCGGGCCCCGCGGTGGTGGCGCCATTCCGACTCCTCCAGGACCGAAGTACGCGTCGTTGGTTTCCACTTTGAACGAATTATTCACCTTGTCCATCATTTCGCGCGATCGATCACCTTGCAACTTCCCCCGAATCTCTTTCTCGGCCTGATCGAGCGGGAGTTCGCTCTTGCTGTTCAGCTTGTAAATGTAGTGTCCGCCCCCTTCTTTGATCACCTGGGAAACCTCGCCCGGCTTCAAGTCAAACACCGCGGCATGTCCGGCTTGCAGGCCGGTACGGCGTACGCTGGGCAAATTCACCGTCGGAGATTCGATTTTCATGCCGGCGGCGTCGAACGCCTCCTTCTGCAACTTCACGAAGTCCTCTCCAGCCGCGGCTCGCTCGCGCAGGCTCTCGGCCAGCTTGGTCATCTCCCGTTCGGCGGCATCGGCGTTCGCTTTTTCCTCGGCTTCTTTGGCCTTCTTCGCTTCTTCGCCCAGAGCCTTGTCCTTCTCTTGATCTTCCTTGGCCTCGGCCGGCGGCTGCTTGGTGCGCGGCACGAACATACGGTCCAGGTTGAATTGTTCGAAGCTATCGGCATGTTCCTTGTAATACTTTTCGATTTCTTCCTGGGGAATGTCCGCCGCTTTCTTCTGAACGTCTTGCTGCAGCATCTGGCTCAGAATCTGCATCTTCGCGATCTTGAGTTTTTGTTCAAACTGTGGAGTCTTGTCCAGGTGCTCTTTCTTGGCCTCATCCGACATCCCGATCCACTTCGGCAGCAGACCCGCCAACTGCTTCTTCTGCTGCGGCGTTGGGTTCTGGACTAGATCGCCGATCATCGTTTCAAACTGTGCCTTGGTGATGACCGTCTTGCAGTTGTCTGCCGGAGTCTTGGCTGCCGGGGTCTTCGACCCGGTCGCTGGCTTCGCCGCAGTTTCCTTGGCTGCCGGCTTTGGGGTTGCGGCACACGCGCCGGTCACTGTGATGACGAGAGCGTTCAGCGGGACCGCAGCGGATGTGTCGGGCGGTGGGGCCTGCGGAGTCGCCATCGCGTTGCCCGGAACCGCGACCGATCCGGCTGGGGGAGGCGCGCTCGGTGAAGTTTGTCCCCAGGCCAGAGTCCCCAGCAAAACACACATCAGCCAACTCTTACGCATAACTCATTTCCTCCAGGATTGGTGCACCAGAAAGATGAAAATGCCAAGCATCAAATCCTAGCACAATCGCCGCTCTTTCCCTGATTGGCGGTCTCCCTTCAAAACTTTGTCACCCCGACCGGAGCCGGAGCGCCAGCGACGGCAGAGTGGAGAGCCTGCCCTGAGCGAAGTCGAAGGGGACCTGCTTCCTCAGCCACCAGTCTGCGGCGGTCCCAAGCAAGCGCGCCGGGCCGCGATTTGCTTGGCGGTTTCGGCTCGCAGAGGCGATAATTCTTGCATGCCGGGAAGCTCCGCGTTTCCTTCGTCCGAGTTGATGCGCTCAGAAAAACGCTCGGCCGCTGGAAACTCCGTTCTGGCCGCGGTGGTCATCACCAGCCTCAAGACTGTTGTCGGAGTCAGCACCGGAAGCCTGGGCATTCTCTCGGAAGCCGCGCACTCCGCGCTTGACCTGATCGCGTCTCTTCTCACGTTTTTCTCAGTCGGCGTTTCCGACAAGCCCGCGGACGCAGAGCATCAATACGGTCACGGCAAAATCGAGAACTTTTCTGCTTTCGTCGAAACCGGCCTGCTCCTGCTGACTTGCGCCTGGATCATCTACGAAGCGGTGTCGCGTCTGTTCTTTCGCCGCATCGACATCGAACCGTCGATCGCGGCTCTTGCGGTCATGCTGTTCTCGATGGCGGTCGACTTTTGGCGCTCGCGGGTTCTTGGCCGCATCGCCAGCAAATACGACAGCCAGGCCCTCGAAGCCGACGCGCTGCATTTTTCCACTGACATCTGGTCCGCCGGTGTGGTCGTGCTGGGCCTGGTGCTGGTTCTCATTGGCCGCACGTATCGCATCGAATGGCTGCGCGATTCCGATCCCGTTGCAGCGCTGTTCGTGGCGGGCGTAGTCGTTTCCGTGAGTTGGCGCCTGGCCCGCCGCACCGTCGACGCCCTGCTCGACGCCGCCCCTCCGGGAGTCCGATCGCAGATCTACGACGCGGTCTTGCGTGTGGACGGCGTCCTCGAAGTCGACCGTATTCGTATCCGCCGCGCCGGTAACCGCTATTTCGCCGACCTCGCCGTGGGACTCGCGCGCACCGTCACTTTTCAGCGCTCCGGCCAGTTGACCGCGTCCGTCACCGAGGCGGTTCGCAAAGTTCTCCCCAACTCGGATGTAACCGTGCAGCCTGTTCCACGCGCACAACGTTCGGAGAATATTTTCGATCGCATTCGCGCCGTCGCCACGAACAATAACCTCAACGTGCATGACATCAGTGTGCAGGATTTTGCCGGCCGCCTCCATGTCGAGCAGCACATCGAACTCGAAGAGCACATGACCCTCAAAGATGCCCACGATCAGGTCACCGAACTCGAAGCCGACATGCGCCGCGATGTCCCCGAAATTGCCGACATCCTCACCCACATTGAGAGCGAGCCAGGAACTATCGAAAGACCCGAAGAAGTCGTGAGCGACGCCCAACTCGAACAACGCCTGAAAGCCGTGGCCGCGCATTTTCCTGAAGTCCTCGACGTACACGAGTTCGTCATCAAGCGTGTCCGCGGCCGCATGTACATTTCTTGTCATTGCACGCTGTCGGACGATCTTTCTCTGGCCCGCGTGCACGACATCCAAACCGAGTTGGAGATCCGTTTCAAGCAGGACGCCCCCGAGTTATTCCGCGTTCTAATTCACCCCGAACCCAGCACCGACAACCGAAGGTAGGAAGCACGATGATCACCGCCAAAGCAATCTGGACCGACAACGAGCGTTATATCGGCGAGGCCAGCTCGCGCCACGCCATTGTGATGGACACGGCGGCCGAGAAAACCGCCAGCACGCCCATGGAACTGATTCTGATCGCGCTCTGCGGGTGTACGGCTTCCGACGTGGTTGGAATTCTTCGCAAAAAGCGGGAGCCGTTTACCAGCCTCGAAGTCAGCGCCAGTGGCGAGCGCGCGGCGGGCTATCCGGCGGTGTACACCGAAATTAACCTGGTCTATCGCATCGGTGGTAAAGTTTCTCGCAAAGCGGCGGAAGATGCCGTGCATCTCTCGAAAGAAAAATACTGTTCGGTTTCGGCCATGCTGGAAAAGACCGCCAAAATTACCTTCAAGGTCGAACTGGTGGAATAAATGCCGCTCACCCGCATCGTATTTTTCACCCAACCCGGCTGCCTCTCCTGCGAACTGATGAAAGTCTTTCTTGAGGCCAAGGAGATCGCATTCGAAGAACGGGACATCAGCATCGACATCGAGGCTCGCCGGGCCATGACGGAGCAGCACGGTAGCGGCGAAACCCCAACTTTGGTGATCTTCTCCGGCGAAGTGCAGGAAGTGATTATCGGCTTTGATCCCGTGCGTCTTGACCAGTTGCTCGACCCGGCCCCATCATCGGATTCGGTGACTGAATCCTGAACTCCGGCCATCCCAGTCGAAATGTGCCTCATCCCCTGCGCGGATATTTTTTTATCGCGTCCGCCGCATTTCTCTGGGGAATCTCCGCCGCGCTCGGCCGCGCCGTCTTCACCGGCCGGCTCCCGCTGGGCGGGCAGGCTCTCCATCCCATCGACCCGCTCATCCTGTCGCAAACGCGGACTACATTCGCGCTGCTGGTACTGCTTCCGCTGCTGGTGGGCCGGCGCGGCTGGCAACGCATCCAGCTCCCCACGCCCGATCTCATCCAGTGTTTTATGCTCGGGGTGCTCGGCGTGGCGGCGTCGAACTATTTGTATTACGTCGCCATTCAGAAGACGAGCGTCGCCATCGCCATCATCGTGCAATACACGGCGCCGGTGTGGGTGCTGCTGTACGTCGTCGCCCGCGGCCAGCAAAAACTTTCGCTGCAGAAAGTCGCCGCCGTGGCGGTTGCGATCGCCGGCATCGCCCTGACCATCGGCATTGTCGGCACGAAATCGGCAACGGCTCTCCATCTCGACTCCTACGGTTTCATCGCCGCCCTGCTGGCGTCGTTCTCGTTCGCGTTTTACAACGTCGGCGGACACCGGATACTGGCCCGCTACGATCGCTGGCGCGTTTTGGTCTGGACGCTGACTTCCGCCGCGCTCTTCTGGTTGTTCGTGAATCCTCCGTGGAAAGTCGTGGCCGCGCACTATGCCGCCGCGCAATGGGGATTCCTCTTCGTCTTTTCCATGATCTCAGTGCTCGGACCGTTCTCGCTCTACTTTCTCGGCCTGCAACATCTCGAACCGACGCGCGCCATCATCGCCAGTTGCCTGGAGCCGGCATTCTCCATCCTGCTGGCCGCCATGTTCTTGGGCGAAGGCCTGCGCCCCGTCCAGACGTTGGGAATCGTTCTGGTGTTGTCGGCCATCGTGATCGTGCAGTTGCCGTCGAGGGGCGGAAGTAGGGAAGAACAGTCAGTCGTAGTCGAACCCATCGAATGAGCCATTTCCCGGATTTGTCATCCCGACCGCAGCGCGGCGAAGCAAGCGGAGTGGAGAGCCTGCCCTGAGCGAAGCCGAAGGGGACCTGCTTTTTTTCTAAGGCTTGCGCATCGAAGGACCTAGTTACTCTCCCGTTACTTCGGTGCGGCCTTTGACAAGGTTTTGACATCTCAACCGGCGATTCTTCGCTAGGCTCTTGATATCGAGCTGGGAGGTCTGTGATGAGAATCCGCTCCGCGATCTATGTTCTCGCTTTTCTGTCCGCGACTCTTACGCCTTGTTTCGCGCACCACACGGCGGTGGTGGTCAACAAGGACAACGCCGTCGAAAACGTCAGCTCCGCTCACCTGGTGAGGATTATTCGCGGCGAAATCAAGAAGTGGCCCGACGGCAAGAACATCGTCTTGGTGCTGCACAAGGAATCCGCCGGCGAGACTGAGACTTTGGAGCGGCTGAACAAGATGTCGGACGCCGAGTGGAAGAGCTTTCTTACGGCGCACAAGGATTCGATCCTGTTCGTCGACACCGACGCCGACGTCCTCAAAGCCGTGCAGGCCGAACCTGGCGGCATTGGCCTCATCGAAGTCCACTCGATCGATAACAGCATCAACGTGGTCCACGTCGACGGCAAACTTCCCATGGAAGCTGGCTATTTGCCTCACTGAAATGAGGCTGGCGCGACGAGGAGTCAGCTTGCGCCGCTGACCCGCTGAAGTAAATGAAAATATCGCCGCGCCTTTTTTACATCGCGCACAATCTGCGCCCGCAGAGCTTCGACCGACGGAAACTTGATCTCATCCCGCAGCCGCACCAGAAAACAAATCTCAACCTCCGTCTCCGGGCTTAATTCAATGGGATGGAAATTCAGCAAATGCGTTTCAATCGCAAACAATTCCGCCCCGAAGGTTGGACGATTACCCACATTCGTGACTGAATCAAAGCGCTCGGCGCCGACGCGCGTGCAGGTGATATAGACGCCGTCCTTCGGCACGAGCTCTTCATAGCGGGCCAGGTTGATGGTCGGCACCGTGTACTTCGACCCGTAACCGCGGCCGCGCCCCGGCGTTCCAAGAATGCAGAAGGGACGCGCCAGCAGATGCCGCGCCCGGCTCACGCGCCCCGCAGCGAGCAGCCTACGAATCTGGCTGCTCGAAACCGATTCACCGCGCAGCGTCATCTCGGGATAAACCTTGACCTCGAATCCCATCTCGCGCCCGAATTCCGCCAGCATGTCCATGTCGCCCGCCGCCTTATGGCCAAAACGGAAATTAAATCCTTCATGTACTTCGCGGGCGTGGAGCTTCTCTTGAAGAATCTGCTCCGCAAACTGCCGCGGAGTCATGAGTGAAAGATCGCGGCCAAAAGGAAGGAGCAGCACGGCATCGATGCCAGTGCCTTCGAGCCAGCGTAGTTTTTCCGGAGTCGGCGTGAGCAGCTTCAAACCTGCCTCAGGCCGAAGAATGCGCGTGGGGTGCGGCTCAAACGTTACAGCCACGGCCTTGGCCCCAGTCGCCCGCGCCCGCGATGCGATTTCCCGCAGCACGCTCGCATGCGCCCGGTGCACACCATCAAAATTGCCCACACTGACCAGCGTGGGCCCGAAGTCGGCGGGAACGTCGTCGAGTTTGCGAAAAACCTGCATAAAAACCGACGTCGGACCGCAGACCTCGGACCTCAGCCAGCGGCCGCCGGCATTGAGGGTAATCTGAACTAGGTCTGACGTCTGAGGTCCGACGCCGTCTCTAGATTTCAAACTCCAGCTTCATCCCGTCGTGCGACAACCGTACATGCCGCGGCAGCGAGGCGTTGGTGGCTTCGTGCGCCAGATCGTGGCAAATGTGCGTGAAGAATGCCCGCTTCGGTTTCACCCGGTCGACGATCGCCAGCGAATTCTTCACGGTCGAGTGCGTGGGATGAGGCTTGTGCCGCAGCGCATCCAGAAACAGAATGTCCAGCCCTTCCAGTTGATGCAGCGACGATTCCGGAATTTCGCTGTGGTCGGTCAGGTACGCACCCGAGCCAAAGCGGTATCCGTTGATCTGGGTATCGCCGTGAATCAGAGTCACGGGATCGAACCGCACTCCGAATACGTCCACCGGACCGTCGATCGGTCGCAGTTCCAGCAGAGGCAGACCGCCAAATTTGTAGTCGCCGTCAAAAATGTAACTGAACATCCTGCGCAGAAACGCCGCCGCTTCGGGCCGGGCGTAAAGCGGAAGTTTCTCGGGTTTGTGCTGGTAGCTGAAAGGCCGCAAGTCGTCGATGCCCAGAATGTGGTCGGCGTGGGTGTGAGTGTAGAGCACGGCGTCCACGCGCTTGATGTTCTCCCGCACGGCCTGCGTGTAAAAGTCGGGAGTGGTGTCGATCAACACGACCTTGCCGCCGTACTCCAGCATGATCGACGGCCGCGTCCGCCGGTCGTGCGGATCGCTCGAATGGCAGACCGCACAGTCGCATCCCAACGTGGGCACGCCCATCGACGTCCCGCTGCCCAGCACAGTCAAAGTCGCTTTCATTTTCCTCGAGTTCCGGTTCCGGCCGCTGGACCCGGTTGCGGCGGGCGGGCCAGCGCGTTGGTCACTTCCACATACGCCATGCGCAGCTCATAAAGACTATTCTGCAGAAAACCCTCTTCCACCGCGGTGAGATTGCCCTTGGTTTTTTCCGCGATCAGGCTCAGCGTGTCAATGGTCTGGCGCGCTCCAATCAAGTCGACGCGCGGCTGTTCGCCCTGTTGCCGCATCAATCCCAGTTGCATCATGGCAGTCATATAAAGCGAGGCCAGAAAGCGCTCAAACGTAATCTCGAAATCCTTGGCAGAATGTCCGTTGAGTTCGACCTGCGCGTCGAGATCTTTCGAAGACTGGCGGTAGGCCGCCGCCTGCGCGGCCTGCTCAGCGCTGCTGGGCGGCGTTGGCATTTCACGCTCCAGCGTCGCGCCGGTATCTACTCCGCCGGCGTCCACTGCCACGGGCGCTGGAGCTTTTTCCGGTGCCGGAGCGTCCTGGGTCACGGCGGGCGTCGCCGGTTTCGGCGCCTCCGCTTCTTCGGTCACTTCGGAGCGCAACTCGCCCTCGGGAGTGAACAGCCTGCGGTCGGTCACTTTAAAACCAGATTGTTCGTGTCTCTTCTCAGCCATAGAACCTTTCCGTTTCTTGGGGCGATCTTCGCGATCCTTCCCGGACCGCGCTCAAATTATTTTCATCACGCCGGATGCTGTTCCAACGATTTCTCTTCCTGCAACAACACGCTATCCGTGACCGGCAACTGAACAACGGTCGCTTTCACCGCACCAATCGTAACCTCGCGCCCCGGCACACCCACTTCGCGCCGGATATATCCCAGCGCGATAGTCTTATCCCCGCCCGCGAATTGCACGGAAGCGGCGCTGGTAATCTCCCCAACTTCCTTGTCCCCAGCAATAATCTTGGTCCCGGCTGCGATCTCGACCGCGCCCTCGACGATAAACCCCGTGAACTTGCGGTGCACCGCACCGCGTGATCGAATGCGCTCCACGATCTCCTGCCCAACATAGCATCCCTTGTTGAAGTTCAAAGCGCGCGCCTGCTCCGTCTCTTGCGGTAAATCGCGCTCGCGGATGTCCACGCCATAGCGCGGCACGCCGGAAACGATGCGCTGTAACTCCAGCGCCTCAGAGCCCACGGGCGCAGCGCCAGCGGCCAGCAACGCGTCCCAAAGCTGCCTTACGCGTTCTGGCGCGACCCATATCTCATACGAAAGATGCTCTGCATCCTCGCCCCGCACCAGTGTGCACTCGGCACCGTGCCCCATCACGGATTTCAGCTGCAAAGCCCGGATCTCGGGAATCGCGAATCCAGCCGCCGCCAGCACGTCTGGCGTCTTCGGCCCGGCAATGCCCAGCGCCGTCACTTGCTCACTCAGATTCGCGACCTCAACGTCGTCCATGATGATGTAATGGTCGAACGTAGCCAGAATCCTTTCCGCCTGCCCGCAATCGGTATCAACCGTAATCGACTCTCCGCGGTTGTACGCGTACAGATCGCCCAGGATGTGCCCCTGCGGATTCAGCAGAAACGCGTACACTCCCCGGCCCACACTCAGGTCGCGGATATTGTTGGTAACCATGCCATTGAGCCAGCGCATGCGGTCGCCGCCCGTGAGCGAGATCTTCGCCCGGAATCCGAGGTCATACACGCCGCAACCGCCGCGCAGCGCCGCAAACTCCGCCTGCGGATCGTCAAAGCGCGCCGCCGTGGTCGCGCCGCGATACTCCCCGACGCTCGCCGCGCCCAATCCATCACCGTGAGTCTGGAGTGCTGTATTCCCCATATCGGTAGTTCGATTATAGCGATTGTGTTAACTTTCCTGCCGTGGACTCACCCAAGGATACGCAAGCACTTGGAAAGAAACACATCGCCGTCATCCCCGGGGACGGTATCGGCCGGGAAGTCATCCCCCAGGCCGTCAAGGTCATCCAGGCCACGGGCGCCAGGGTTGAACTGACTGATTTCGACTGGGGCGCCGATCGCTATCTTCGCGATCAGGTCACCGTTCCCGCTAACGGCTTTGCCGTGCTGGCCAGCGATTTCGACGCCATCCTCGTCGGCGCCTTCGGTGATCCTCGTGTCAAGACCAACATCCACGCCAAAGAAATTTTGCTCGGCATGCGCTTCAAAATGGATCTCTACGCCAACGTGCGCCCGGTGCGCCTGCTCGATGCCGCGCTGTGTCCGCTGAAAGGTATTGAACCGAAAGATATCGACTTCGTCGTCATCCGCGAAAATACTGAGGGCGTCTACACCGACGCAGGCGGAATTTTCAAGCAGGGCACGCCCGACGAGATTGCAACACAAGAAGACATCAACACCCGCAAGGGCGTTGAGCGCATCATCCGCTACGCCTTCCAGTATTGCGAGCGCCACACGAAGCTCGACGGCTCGCCTCGGAACAAAGTCCTAATGAGCGACAAGTCCAACGCCATGACCCACGCCGGAAGCCTGTGGCAGCGCGTGTTCAAGGAGGTCAGCGGCGAATATCCGCAAATCACCGCGCAGCACATGTATGTCGACGCCCTCTGCATGCACATGGTCCGCGATCCCCGCCAGTTCGACGTCATCGTCACGAATAATATGTTCGGCGACATCATCACCGACCTGGCCGCGGGCCTGCAGGGCGGCCTGGGCATGGCCGCCAGCGGCAATATCCATCCGGGCAAGGCATCGATGTTCGAGCCCGTCCACGGCTCCGCCCCGCCGATCGCCGGCCAGAACGTGGCGAATCCTTTCGGCGCGATTTTGACGGCAGCCATGATGCTTCGGCATTTAGGTTTTCAGAAAGATTCAGACAAGATCGAAGCCGCCGTTCTCGAAGCGGTCCGACAGAAGAAAACCACACAGGACATCGGCGGCCCGCTCGGGACGCGGGAAGCGGGCGAGTGGGTGGCGAACTACGTCAGTCGTACGCAAGTCTTGTCATCCTGAGCGGAGTGTGCCGGTTCGCGAAAAGCGAACCGGCATGCGCAGTCGAAGGACCCCGGGGTCTCCTCAAGCCGGCATCGGCGTGCAGGGGAATTCTCCCCGCACACCCGTGTATCTTGGTCGAAATCCCCTGACGGCGTTTTGCTACATGAGATCCTTCGACTGCGCGGGAAGAACGCTTACGTTTTCCGTCCCACGATCAGCGCCAGTTCCCGCCACTTCCAGTGGCAGTCCACGTCGATGAAGCCAATCTCGCGTAACCATCCCAGCTGGGTCTCCACGTCCAGCAGTTTGTTCGACGGATCTTCCGTCTCCACCGTATAGTCAATCGCATGCAAGAACTCCTCATGCAGCCGGGGTGTCGGCGAGGCCACATGCTCCAGATTGCAGAAAACTCCGCCCGCGTTCAGCAAGCCATAAATCTCGGCGTAGAGCGCCCGCTTGCGTTCATGCACCAGATGATGAATCGCGAAGCTGGAGATCACGGCATCGAACCTGCCCAGAGCCGGCAGCGGTTCGTCCATATTGTGAGCCACGACACGAACGGAGGGCTCCCCGGCAAAACGCTTGCGAACAGCCTCCAGCATGGTCGGCGAGAAATCGACAGCCACAGCCTCGGTCTCACCCTGCCCGCGCCGGGACAATTCCTCCCGAACCAGCTTCAACAACCGCCCGTCCCCGGTGCCTAAATCGAGAGTCCGCCGCGCGCTCGGCGGAATGAATTCCAGCAGCGCCGCCTCCCCTTCGTTACGATGGGAAAGCGAGTCAGCCCGTTCCAGGTAGTCGCGGGCGTGCTCATTCGAAGTCCAGAGATTAACGGGTTTGATGGCAGTCATGAGGGAAAAGTATACGGAAACGTATAAACTCAATCTCAATGAATAAGGCCAAAAGGGGTTCCTCAGGGATTCTTCGGCTGCTTTTTGCGGTTGGACTGGCTGCAGCCACATGGGCACTGTCACCGGCAAACGCGCAAGACGCACAGCCGGCGGGTAAGCCCCCAGATCAGAACGGCCAGTCCGTTCAACCCGCTCAGACCGCTGCACCGACCGCCACGCAGGAACCACCCCAGCCTTCTGCGCCGAAAGAAGAACCGCCGAAGGCCGAGGTCAAGATCACCCCGCGTCAAGCCGAGGAACTGTTTCACTCTGTCGACGAGATTCTGGAATTCGACAGCAAGCAGACTGGCCTGCCCATCAAGAAGCAAGTAAAGCGCAAGCTGACCAGCCGCGATGAGGTCGTCTCCTTTCTCACCAAGCACATGGACGATGAAGACACCAAGCGTTTGCGCCGTTCGGAACTCGTGCTGAAAAAGTTCGGATTGCTCCCTCGCGACTTCGATCTGGAAACTTTCCTGGTCGCGCTGCTGCGCGAGGAAGTGGCCGGTTACTACGATCCAAAAACAAAAACCGTCAACCTGCTCGACTGGGTGCCCATGGAAGAGCAGGAGCCCGTCATGGCGCACGAGTTGACCCACGCGCTTCAGGACCAGTCCGTAGGCCTGGACAAGTGGATGAAAAAAGGCGAGAAAGATCTCGGCGAAATCAAGAAGGACCCCACCCCCACCGACATTGAAAACGACGAGATCGATAACGCCCGTGAAGCCGTCATCGAAGGTCAGGCTCAGGCCATGATGTTTCAATATGCCATTGCCCCCACCGGGCAATCCATCACCACTTCGCCGCAACTCGTGAGCCAAATGGAAGAGGAGACGGTGACGGGAACGTCCGGCACCAAGGTCTTTAACGCGGCGCCAATTTTCCTGAAAGAGTCGCTCACTTTCCCCTACAGCTACGGCATGGACTTCGTCATCAAGGTGATGCAGAAGGGCGGCAAAGAGAAGGCGTTCGCCGGCGTCCTGAAAAACCCTCCGCATACCACACGCCAGATCATGGAGCCGGAAACTTATTTGTCGGGGGAGAAGATCGAGCCCATGCCCGTCCCCGATTTCAAGCACGATTTCAAGGACTATCAGAAATTAGACGTCGGCGCGATGGGCGAGTTCGATGTGGCTGTGCTCATCGAGCAATATGCCAGCAAGCCGCTATCGAAGCAGCTGTATCCCGCTTGGCGCGGCGGATATTACTACGCCGCGAAGCCCAAGCCGGATCCGAAATCGGATGTTGTGGCGACAGCGCCTCTGGGCCTGCTGTACGTATCGCGCTGGTCGAGCGCGGACACGGCCGAGGAGTTCGCCGCGATCTACGCGCAGTCCCTGAAGCAGCGCTACAAAAAAGCGGAAGAGTCAGACCCCGCGCCCGAGCCAGCTGCCGCCAATGCGGACTCTAAGATCAACCTGCTGAAAGGTCGTCACGTTTGGGCCACGGAGGAAGGCCTGGTCGTGATCGATGAAGAAGGCGATACGGTGCTCGTAAGCGAGAGTGTGGATGCGGCCACCACGGCAACGGTTGAAAAAGAATTGTTCGTAGCGTCGTCGCCGCCGAAGTGAAGCCGTCGCTATTTCTTTTTCTTGCGCTCCCCCTCGTCTGGAAGTTCCCCCAGGAAGTGTTGAACCTTGGCCGCGACCGTGAATTGCTTTCCCGCGCGCTCGACGGTTAATTTGCGTTCCTGCCCCGGCGTTCCTCCCAGCATGGCCCACACCTGTCCCATGGTCGAGCCGCCCACCGGAATGCCATCCACTGCGACCAGATGATCGCCAAGCTGAACGCCGTCCGGCCCATCCGGCAACGACGGCGTACCCTCGAATTCCGCGACGCCAAGGATGGTGAAGCGGCCGTCGTCCTCCGGCCGCAGCGTGAGTCCGATGACATCGAAGTCGGGGAAGTTGAAGTTGCGGCCAAACTCGAAGTAGACCGTCGAGTGCGCGTAATCGAGGCCGACGCGATAGTTCAGCAGCGCGTCGGAGCCGAGGAGCCCAGCCGCGGATCCTCCCGCAGGCTTTTCGAGAAAATCGACGTACGTCGTCGGCAGCGCGACCACGGCGACATCGGTAAGAAACAAGGGCCCATACTGCAGGCGATCGATCCGCATCGCCCGCCACTTGGTTTCTTCGTCGGCTCCCCAAAGGTTGGCCGACCCCACGGCGCCGGTCACGTGCGTCCAGTCAGGATGAGCGGCCGCGAGTCTGTCAAAAAGTTCTTCGGAAAGAAAACTGATCGAGGCGCCCAGATCCAGCGCGAGATTGTATTTGTTCTTCTCGATCTGGCTGGGAACCTGGATCAGGCCATTTTCCGCATTGACCTGAACTTTGCCACTCGATCCCCGGAAATGAATCGTGCCCGGCGCGCCCATGGAAAACTTATGCTCGGGAAAGTCGATGAGCACGTCATAGCGGCGCAGCACGGTCGAAGGAATATTGATCTCGACGCTCATGCCGTGGGCCATGACAGAAGTCGCCTGATCAGATCTAAGTGGGATTCTCGCTTCCTTGATGCCAGCTCCCGGAATTCGTCCAGCGAGAGGGATTGTCATGCCGCCGACAGTCATCTCCACAGGCGCAGCTCCGAAACAAATCTGCCCGTCGCAATGCATGCTGGTGGCCAGGCGCTGCGAAATGTAGAGATCGGGATCGCCATTGTCGACCCAGGCACGAACGCGCTGCGTCGTGCCGTTGGGAAGCAGGACGTCGGCATTGATGACGACGCGGTTGTGATCGATGACCGCGGGAACTGTCACCAACCTCGGCTCGGACGGAGTCGCTAGTTTGTCCGCTGGTTTGTCTTGCGCGTTTAAACCGCACAGCAGAAACAGTGCACAGGCACAGCCACCGATACAGAACCTCATATTCGAAATTGTAGCGCCATTCGCTCCGCTGTCCTGACCCTCCGTCTGGTGCAAGACGGCTCGCGGTCGAGGCGCGAACGGCGGATTCTCGTCCTGTATAATCACCAGTTTGACTTGCACGCGCGCAAGCGATTCTGGAGCGGGGATCGGAGGGTGGTTGGCACAGGGGCGATTGGCACAGGCGGAAATCGGAGTGATTGGTGGCAGCGGTCTGTACTTCATGCCCGGCCTCGGCAAAGTGAAGGAAGTGCGCTTAAAAACGCCATTCGGCGCGCCTTCTGACGCCTACGTGTGCGGCACGATCGAGGGCCGCAGAGTGGCGTTCCTGGCGCGCCATGGACGCGGCCATCGCATCCTGCCCAGCGAGTTGAATTTCCGCGCCAATATTCACGGCTTCAAACAGCTTGGAGTCGAGCGCATCGTTTCGATCTCCGCAGTCGGATCGCTGAAGGAAGAGCATAAGCCTCTGGACTTCGTCATCCCCGACCAGTTTTTCGATCGCACTCGCCATCGCGTAGACACTTTTTTCGGCGGCGGCGTGGTGGCGCACATCGGCTTTGCCGATCCGGTTTGCGGAGAACTGGCGGGCGTGGTCGAGTCCGCCTGCAAAAAAGTCGGCGTCGTAGGCAAGCGCGGCGGGACGTATCTGTGCATGGAAGGGCCGCAGTTTTCCACCAAGGCGGAGTCGAACGTCTATCGCGGCCTGGGCATGGACGTCATCGGCATGACCAACCTGCAGGAAGCCAAGCTGGCTCGCGAGGCGGAGCTGTGCTATGTCACGGTCGCCATGGTGACCGATTACGACTGCTGGCATCCGCATCACGATTCGGTAACGGTCGATCAGATCGTGGCGGTGCTGCTGAAGAACGCGGAAAACGCGACGAAAGTTGTCCGCGAGACGGTGGCTGCGATGCCGCATGATCGCTCGTGCAAATGCGCTTCCGCATTGGCCCACGCCATCCTGACGGACCAAAAGCAGATTCCCGCCGCGACGAAGAAGAAGTTGAAACTGATTCTGGGCAAATATCTTGAGAACAGTGGCTAGTGATCAGTGATCGGTGGTCAGAAAACACAGGAATTACTAACTGACCACTGACCACTGAGCACTGGCCACTGATCACCAATCGCACCCATCCCCAAGGAGCCATTCACTGCATGAGCATTCTCGTAGTCGGTTCGGTTGCATACGATGACGTCAAGTCGCCTTCGGGCAGCGTGAAGGGAATCCTGGCCGGGGCGGCAACCTACTTCTCGCTGGCTGCGAGCTATTTCACGCAGGTCCGCGTCGTGGCCGTGGTCGGCGAAGACTTTGGCGCGGAACAGGAAAAGGTTTTTCTGAAGCGTGGAGTCGACATTCGAGGGATCGAGCACGCCCCAGGCAAGACGTTCCGCTGGGGAGGAACATACGGCGAAAACCTTAATGAAGCCAAGACGGATTTTACCGATCTGAACGTCTTCGAGGGCTTCCAGCCGCGTATTCCGAAAGAGTACGAAGACACCGAGTTCCTTTTTCTGGCGAATATACAGCCAACGTTGCAGGCCGACGTACGGCGCAAGATGAACGGGGTGCGCCTGACCGGTTGCGACACCATGAATTACTGGATCAATAGCGCCCTCGCAGAACTCCGCGAAACTCTGAAACTCGTTGACGTTCTCCTGATCAACGACACCGAAACGAAAATGCTCGCCGGCGAAACCAACCTGCCGCGCGCGGCCAACAAGGTGCTGGCCATGGGCCCGCAAGCGCTGGTCATCAAACACGGCGAATACGGCGCGACCATTTTCTTTCGCGAAGGAGCGTTTGGCCTTGGTCATCATCCTTTTCGCGCTCCGGCGCTGCCCATTGAAGAGGTGAAAGACCCAACCGGCGCGGGCGATTCCTTCGCCGGAGGATTCATGGGCTACCTGGCGTCGCAAAAAGAATTGAGCCGCGACGTTCTGAAGCGCGCGCTGTTCTATGGCGGCGTGATGGGATCGTTCGCCGTCGAACGATTCGGCACTGAGCGCCTGCAGGCGCTGACCCGGGAAGAGATCGATGCACGCTTTCAGGTCTTTCGCGAACTGACTCACCTCGACTAGTCTGAACGCCCTGCGCGCGACGGCAGAAGAAGTATGGTCGGTCGGGCTTTGTAAGGGCGCGGCTTTAAGCCGCGCCGTAAGCCCCCCGCAACAGATAACGGCTTGAGGCGCTAAGGTAGCTCTCTACTCGCGCGATCTTTCGATTGTGAAACACTCTTCACCCAGCCGCAGATGCCGAAGAAAAGATGGCCAAGCCAATAAAGAACGCGCCCTCACCGTCCCCCTGGGACTCCGAGGTCAGGCTGTTGGCCTGGCTGGCGACCTGCGTCTCCGTTTTTTCTTTTTTGTTTTATTTTCAGCGCGGCGATGTGCTCCTCTACGGCGACGCGGTCGCCCACATCAACATCGCGCGGCGCGTCTTCGATTCGAAAACTCCCGGCCTGCTGCAACTGGGAACCGTATGGCTGCCGCTGCCGCACCTGTTGATGATCCCTTTCCTCCTCTCTAACGAAATGTGGCGCAGGGGTGTTGGCGGCTCGATCCCTTCCATGGCCGCCTATGTGTTCGGCGTGATCGGAATCTTCCGGCTGGTTCGAGGCGCGCTGTCCCGCGGCGCTGAACCGGCCCGCGGAGCTGAACCGGATAGAACCGCCAGCTTAGCCGCGTGGACCGCGGCGGTGGTGTATGCAGCCAATCCGAATCTGATCTACATGCAGACCACCGCCATGGGCGAGGCGCTGTATCTGGCGTTCTTCATCTGGGCCGTCGTTTATTTCGCCGAGGCCATACGTGGAGACGCAGGGGCTCTCACGAAATGTGGCCTATGTCTGGCGGCGGCGTGCCTGACCCGCTACGACGGATGGTTTCTGGCCGTGGCCATGGCGGCAACGGTCATCGTGGGCAGCTTTCTCACCGGTCAAGCAACCGCCAAGAGTCCGCCGGTCTTTCGATGTAGGCGAGCAGCCGTGGTGAAGTTCGTTCTGATTGCGGCGGCCGCACAGTCGTTGTGGCTCGCTTACAACACCATCGTTTACCGCAACCCGCTCGAATTTGCCAACGGACCCTACTCCGCGAAGGCCATCGAACGCAAGACCCAGGGTGGCGCCAATCCGGGCCATCCCGGCAGCGGCAATCCGCTGCTGGCTGGAATGTATTTTCTAAAATCGGCCGAAGCCAATGTGGCGGAAAACGAATGGCTGCAGAGAGCCTGGGTTCTGCTCGCGGTCGCGGGCATCGTGGTCGCGGCATTCACCTCCCGGAGCAGAAACGCCGATGCAGCGTCATCCCCTTCGGGTCCGTGGCCATTGCTCTTCTTACTCATTCCTGTGCCTGTTTACGCGCTGTCGGTGGCCTACGGCGGAGTTCCTATCTTCATCCCGGCGTGGTGGCCGTTCTCCCACTACAACGTGCGTTACGGGCTGCAGCTGCTACCAGCCTTGGCCGTGGCGCTGGCAATTCTGGTGCATCGAGCCGTGCGATCCGAAACCTGGAAGCCGCGTCTCCGCCTCGGGTGTGTGCTGGGCACTTTCGCGTTCGTCATCGCAAGTTATACATCTGTCTGGCGCGCCGGACCCGTTTCGCTCAAAGAAGCGCAAGTCAACATGGGTACTCGGAATCAACTCGAAGCCCAAGTCGCGGTCTGGCTCGAAAAGCTTCCGCCGAATGCCACACTACTCATGTACTTGGGGGATCACGTCGGCGCGCTGCAGCAGGCCGGGATTCCGCTTCAGCACGCCATCAACGAAGGCAATCACCGCGCCTGGAGACAGCCCTCCGATCCCGAAGGTCTGTGGGAGCGGGCCCTGGCCGATCCCGCGCAGTATGTCGACTACGTGATCGCCTTCGAGGGCGACAGCGTTTGGCAGGCAGTGCAGGGCCGTCATCTTTCCGAACTGGTCGAGATTCACGTTACGGGGCAAGCGCGGGCCGTCCTCTATCGCGCTCGCTAGTCGGCGCGCGGTAATCACGCAGGTAACGCCGGTGCGAACAAGTCCGGTGATAAAATCCGCCCATCGGAAGCTTGCTTCGAGCAGGCATCAGCCCAAGACCTGGCAAAAATATGAATTGGCAACACTTCGTCGATTTGCTTCATGGGGAAATGGCGAGCGGCGCCATTGGCAGTTCGCTCACCCGCCTGGTGTTGGCGGCCATTTTCGGTGGCATGATCGGCCTGGAGCGCGAACTCAAGCACCGGGCCGCCGGCCTTCGCACCAATATGTTCATCTGCTTTGGCGCTGCCATGTTTACGCTGCTTTCCGAAAGGCTGGCGGGCGTGCCGTCGGACTCGGCCAGAATTGCGGCGCAAATCATCCCGGGCATCGGCTTCATCGGCGCCGGCTCCATTCTGCACACGCGCGGGCTTACCACCGGCCTGACCACGGCAGCCACGTTGTTCGTAGTCGCCTCGGTTGGAATGGCCACGGGCGGAGGCCTTTACCTCACAGCCATGTTCGCCACGGGACTGGTCCTCCTGTCGCTTTTTCTTCTCGGCCATCTGGAAGAAACTTTCAATATGAAGCTGCTGATCATGGGCTATGAAGTCACGGGGGTCAGCGTCGAAGAAATGAGCAACGAGGTCAATCGCATTCTGGAAGGCAATCACCGGATGATGCAAAACACGCTCACCGGCAACACCGGCCAGCACATCCGCCTGCGCTTTGATGTCGAGGGCTGCAATCGCGAGCAAAAGGAACTATTGCAGAAGTTAAAGGCGTCGACGGTTCTGCTCGGCGTGGCCTCCCTCGGCCCGGTTGACATCGAGTGAACTCCACCATCCGCACCATTCCGTTCGTCAAGGCCAGCGCCTGCGGCAACGATTTCCTGCTGATCGACGGCAGCCTCGCTCCGCCCAATATTGAGGACTTCACCCGCCGCATCTGTGACCGCCACAACGGCGTGGGCGCCGACGGCGTGGAGTGGATGCTCCCGCACTTCACCGCCGACGTGGAAATCCGCTTGATCAACGCGGATGGCTCTTCCGCCGAGATTTCCGGCAATGGCACACGGTGCGTCGCAGCTTACGTCTGCTCCCAGCTGGGTAAGGAGCGGATTTCAATTCTGACCGGCGCCGGCGTGAAAATCTGTCAGCTGAAGTCACGCCGCGACTCCGACTATGAGTTCGAAGTCGAAATGGGTCAGGCCGTTGTCGAAAAAGAACTCGCACTGAAGATTGGCGCCGGGGAAGTACACAGAGAGGTACGCGGCATTCCGGTGTCGATGGGCAATCCGCACTACGTGATCTTTGTTCCAGAGTTTGCGCCAAATTGGCAGCCCCAGGCTGCGGAAATCCAGCGCAACTCGCACTTCCAGCAAGGTATCAATGTTGAGTTCGTCGCGGTCGACAGCAAGTACGATGTGAGAGCTCGCTTTTTTGAGCGAGGCGTCGGAGAAACGCAGTCTTCTGGCACCGGCTCCTGCGCCGCGGCAGTGGCTGCAATTACGGCGGGCCGGGCAGTCTCGCCGGTGAAGGTCCGCGCACCCGGCGGAATTCAGACCGTTCGCACGGTGGGCAGTAACGTTTTCCTGCGCGGTCCGGCACGGCTGTTGTGCCGGGGAGAATTTTTTCTGAGTTAGACCCTGCTCGGCTGCTCCGATTGTCGGACAGCCTTGAAACCTATGTCCTCACCCGGCCCACAGCCCGTCAAGCCGCCCGCCCTTCGCCCCGGCGACACCGTGGGCATAGTCGCGCCCGCCAGCAACGTAAAGCGGGCTGAGCTAGAAGCGGGCTGCGATGCGCTGCGGCGGTCAGGGTACCGGCCGTTTTATTTCGACTCCATTCTGGAAAAAGATCTTTATTTTGCCGGTTCCGTCGAGCGCCGGGCACGCGAATTGGAGGAGATGTTCGTGCGTGACGACGTGCGGGCTATCGTGTGTGCGCGTGGCGGTTACGGCGCCAATTATCTGCTGCGGGCGCTCGATCTCGAAAAAACAAAGGCGCATCCCAAGATTTTCCTCGGCTATAGCGACATCACCACGCTGCTGACTTACTTTCACGACGTTGCGGGCTTCGTCACCTTTCACGGCCCGATGGCCGCAAAAGATTGGTCGCATGGAAACGGAGTCGACCTGGCATCCTGGCAGGCGGCTGTTTCGGGCACGACGCCGTGGGATGTGCCGATGGGCGCGGGAGTCACCGGATTGGTCGAGGGTGAGGCAGAAGGTGTTTTGTACGGCGGATGCCTTTCCATCCTGATCGCGTCGCTGGGCACGCCCTACGCAATCAAGACGGCCGGCACGATTTTGTTCCTCGAAGACCTCGCCGCCAAGCCCTATCAGATCGATCGCATGCTGATGCAGTTGAAACTGGCCGGGCATCTCGACGCCGTGCGCGGCATTGTCTTCGGAGAAATGCTCGACTGCGTTCAGACCGCAAATCAGGACTACACTCTGCAGGAGGTCGTCACCCGCGTTGTCGGCGACCTGGGAGTTCCGGTCGCCTTCGGCGTAAAGTCGGGTCACGTGACCTCGGGCAACATCACGCTCCCATTCGGGGTGCGCGCGAAACTGACAGTACGACCCGGTCAATTGACGCTGAAGATTCTGGAAGCAGCGGTTACGCTGTAGCAGCCGGCGAAAAGGCGTTGTCTCGGAAGGATGTACTTAGCAAAGATTGGATTTTGGGTGGCGCAGCGCTTTCAGCGCTGCGTTAACTGGTTTGTTTAGTCTGGGCTTTAGCCCCAGAGGTAATTGCTCACAGACAAAATGAACGACAGAAAACACATTCAATTGATCGGCATCTGCGGCACGGCCATGGCTTCGCTGGCGGGAATGCTGAAGCAGCGCGGATTTCGCGTGACCGGCTCCGATGCCGCCGCCTACCCGCCCATGTCGGATTTTCTGCGCGAGCTGGGCATTCCTGTGGCGCAACCCTTCGATGCCAAAAATCTAGACCCTAGCCCAGACCTGGTCGTGGTTGGCAATGCCATGTCGAGGGGCAACGTCGAACTCGAGCACGTTCTCGACCAGCGCATTCCATTCTGTTCGTTGCCGCAGCTGCTGCACGATGAATTTCTGCGTGGCAAGGAAGTGCTGGTCGTCGCCGGAACCCACGGCAAGACTACGACGACTTCCATGCTGGCATGGATTTTCCATTCCGCCGGACTGCAACCCTCATTTCTGATCGGCGGCATCGCCGAAAATTTCGGTTCGAGTTTTCATCTCGGTGCCGGCAAGCACTTCATCCTTGAAGGCGACGAGTACGACACGGCCTTCTTCGATAAAGGCCCGAAATTCCTCCATTATTTTCCGGACTCAATCATTCTCACCTCGGTCGAGTTCGATCATGCCGACATCTACAAAGATCTCGATGCCGTGGAGACCGCTTTCAAACGCCTGGTGAATCTAATCCCGCGGCGCGGACGCATCGTGGCCTTCGACGGCCTCACTGGAGAGTCTGCGGAGAGCCCGAGCCTCGACCGTTGTCTGGCCAAGGCATTCTGTCCCGTCGAGCGCTACGGCGCCGGGCCGCGCGCGAACTGGAAGGTCACCAACCTGCGCCTCGAACCCGCGCACACGACCTGGACCGTCCTGCACGATGGTCAGCCCTGGGCCGATCTCGAATTCCCGCTGGCCGGCGAGTACAACGTCTGGAATGCCACGGCGGCCGCCGCGCTCGCAGCTTCCTGTGGCGTTTCCACAGAGGCCATCGCCGCCGCGCTGAAATCTTTCAAGAGCGTGAAGCGTCGCCTCGAAGTAAAGGCCGAGGTGAACGGCATCACCATCATCGACGACTTTGCCCACCACCCTACGGCGATCGCAGGAACGCTGAAAGCACTGCGGGCGCGCTACCCTGGCGCGCGACTGTGGGCCATTCTGGAGCCGCGTTCCAACACTTTGCGTCGCCGCGTCCTACAATCCGACTTGGCGCGCAGTCTGGCGCAGGCCGATGAAGTCATCGTGGCAGGCGTATTCCGTTCGGAAGCGGTTCCGGAAAACGAGCGCCTGGAGTTGCCCGCGCTCGCCGCGGAGATCGAGCGAAACGGCCGGCGGGCACGGCTTTTCGCCGACGCCGACGCCATCGTGCAGACCGTCGCGCCTGAAATGCGCCGCGGCGATGTCGTAGCGATTCTCTCGAACGGCGGCTTCGGCGGAATCTATGAAAAGTTGCCGGCACGGCTGAATCACCTGACGGGGAACGGATGAATCTTTCTCAATGTGGTCGGCGAATTCTGCGGCTGGCGCTTTGCGCCGCGGTGCTCGCCGCATTTTCCTCGCTCGCGCAGTCTCCGCCCACGCAGCCCGCTGCGTCCGTCGCGTATGCCGTCGATCTCTCCTCCCCCGAGCAGCATCTGGGGGACGTGCAGATCATCCTGCCCGCGGGTGCTGCCCAGCGCGAACTTCAGCTTCCGGTTTGGAACGCGCTTTATCAGGTCCGCGACTTCGCCCAGTTCGTGAACTGGGTCCGTGCCAAAGATCGTTCCGGCAATCCGCTCCCGCTGCGCGAAGTCGATAAGAGTCGCTGGCAGATTCAAGGCACGGCGAACGGCGCGATCGTCGAGTATCAAATCTACTCCGATTCCCCCGGACCCTTCGGCGCGCAACTGAACCCGCATCATGCCTTCTTCAATCTGGCGCAGATTCTCATGTATCCGGTCGACGCGCGCTCTGCTCCTTTCACGGTGCGCTTCAGCCATGTTCCTGAGGGATGGCACATTGCTACTCCTCTGACACTGGCTTCCGAAGGCGAGTTCAGCGCTCCAAATTACGATCGCCTGGTCGACTCTCCCGTGGAGATCGGCAACTTTCAGGAGTCTGGCTTCGACGAAGCCGGTGGCCACTTTCGCGTAGTAGTCGACGCCGACCCCGCCGACTACGACATGGCGAAGATCGTGGCTGCGCTGCACAAGATCGTCGTCGCCGCGACGACCTGGATGAACGACCGTCCCTTCGACACCTACACATTTATCTATCACTTCCCGCGCGGCCCGGCCGGTGGCGGCATGGAGCACTCTTATTCGACGGCCATCGATCTGAATGCCGACTCGATGAAGCAATCGCTGGAGGCTCTCACCGGCGTCACGTCGCACGAATTCTTCCATCTGTGGAACGTCAAACGCATTCGCCCCCAGACTCTCGAGCCGGCCGACTACACCAAGGAAAATTACACGCGGGCGCTGTGGTTCAGCGAAGGCGTCACCAGCACCGCCGAAGGCACCATTCAATTGCGCGCAGGCCTGATCGATGAAAAACAATATCTGAACGAGCTCAGCGAAGAGATCACCGAACTCGAACGGCGCCCGGCGCACCTCACGCAGTCCGCCGAGGAGTCCAGCCTGGACGCATGGCTCGAAGGCAACCCGTATTACCGCCGTTCCGAGCGTAGCATCTCTTACTACAACAAAGGTGAGTTGCTGGGCGTGATGCTTGACCTCCAGGTTCGCGAGGCCAGTCACGGGCAGGCGTCCTTGCGCGAAGTGCTGCAATGGATGAACGCGAACTACGCCAAGAAGAATCGCTTCTTCAACGATTCCGATGGCGTTCGCGCAGCCGCCGAGGCGGTCAGCCACGCCGACCTGAGTTCGTTCTTCACGAAATATGTAGCCGGAACCGAAGAGATTCCCTGGGACGATTTTTTCCGCACGGTCGGCCTGCGCGTAGAGGCCGTCACCAACAACGTGCCTGATCCCGGTTTCATCGCATCGCGCAATTTCGATGGCCCCATGTCAGTGGCAGCCGTGACGCCTGGCGGCGCTGCCGAGCATGCTGGCTTACAGGTCGGCGACACCATCGCTGAGCTGCAGGGCAAGCCCGCCGGTCAGGAATCCCGCGAGGTTTTGGCCGAGCTGACTCCCGGCGATACGGTTGCCGTCAAGGTCCGCTCACGCCGCGGCGGTGAGCGCGAGCTGAAATGGAAGGTCGGCAGCCGTCAGGAAATCTCGTACGAAGTAAAGGATCTCGACCAGGTCACCTCCGCGCAGCGCGAGCGGCGCATCGCCTGGCTGAAAGGCGAAGCCCAGATCGCCCCGGCGACGACCTCAGCAGCTGCGCCAACCGGACCCGCACCAGCAGACGCGGTAGCAAGTGGGGTTAGTCAAACTGGGGCAAAAAAATAATGATCCGCACGCTCCTCATGCTCACCTTTTGGGCGCTGGCCACTCCGCTGGCCGCGCTGATCGGCTTCCCCGTGTCCTTCATCACAGGCGACGTCAAACTTCTCTATCGCCTCTTCATGTGGGGCGCGTGGGCCGGCGTGTGGGTCACCGGAGTGCGCGTCCAAACCGTCGGACTCGATCAGTTCGACCACTCGCGCAGCTACATCTTCATGACCAACCACGTCTCGAACATCGACCCGCCGATTCAGATTCCGCTCATTCCCAAGCGCACGTCGGTGATGGTGAAACAGGAATTGTTCAAAGTCCCAATTCTCGGCCGCGCCATGCGCATGGGATCGCTGGTGCCGGTCGACCGCAGCAATCGCGACGCCGGCATCGAAGCCGTCCACGCGGCCAAGTCGGTCATCGAGCAGGGACTCAACATGACCATCTACGTGGAAGGCAAGCGCTCTTTCGACGGCAAATTGCTGCCGTTCAAGAAGGGCCCGTTCTATCTGGCGGTCGAGTGCGCAGTCCCTGTAATCCCGGTCACGATCGTGGGCACGCACTCCATCATGCCGAAGGCAAGGTTCGCCATCAAGCCGGGATTAGCAAAAGTGATTTTTCATCCGCCAATCGAGCCGCAGGACTTCGGCGACCGGGATCGCCTGCTGGAAAAAGTTCGCGCCGCCATCGAAAGCGGCCTGCCGGAAGAGTTTCGCCACGTAACGACAACCTCAAGCGGTGCCTCAGTGCCGGCCGAGCGATGTTTCGACGGAATCACCGTGGAAGAGCGGCCCTTCAAGGGCCGCGACAGCGATTGAGAAACAAAGCGGGGCTTTAGCCCCTGTGAGTTTATTCCTTGTCTTTCTTCCCCCGTACCGCCCGGGCAATCTCCGGCAACCGAGGCAGGATCGCCGAATATTTCAGCCACAGCTTGTGATCGACTGCAGGCGCCCCGCTCACCACCGCCCCTGCAGGAATGTCATGAGCCACGCCACTCTGCGGTGTGACGATCGCATCGTCCCCGACCTTGCAGTGCCCCACCACCCCCACCTGCCCCGTAAGAATCACGCGCTTGCCGATCTCCGTCGACCCCGCCAGCCCGACTTGCGCGCACAACAGCGCGTCTTCGCCGACGCGCGATCCGTGCCCCACCTGCACCAAATTGTCGACCTTCACCCCGCGTCCAATGCGTGTTTCTCCCACGCTGGCGCGGTCGATGCACGAATTGGCCTGCACTTCCACGTCGTCTTCAATCACGACCGGCGCGGGCTGCGGAATCTTATGCCAGCGTCCCTCGGCAGTTTTTGCAAACCCGAACCCGTCCGCCCCAATCACCACTCCGTTCTGCAGAAGGACGTTGTTGCCAATGCGGCAGTTCTCGCGCACCACCGCGTGCGCATGCGCGAAAAAGTTGTCGCCGATTTTCGCGCCGCTGTAAATCACCACATGCGCCAGCAACACCGCATTGGCCCCGATCTCGACCCCGTCACTGATGACCACATACGGCCCGATATGCGCATTGGCCCCAATTCTCGCGCCGGCATGCACCACCGCCGTCGGATGCACTCCGGGCGCATACCGCACCGGCTGATGAAATAGTTCGAGAGCGCGGGCGAACGTCAGATAAGGATCCTTCGCCCGCAACATGGCCGTAGAAATTGCCGGGAAGTCCTCGCCCACGATCACCGCGGAAGCCCGCGTAGTCCGCGCTGCAGCCGAGTACTTGGGATTCGACACAAACGTAAGTTCGCCCGGCCCAGCCTGTTCAATCCCGTTGAGGCCAGTGATTTCCGTGTCGGCGGACCCGTTTTCCAGATGCGCGTGCAGAGCAGAAGCAATGACAGAAAGTTTCATGTGAATGGATGAAGTCGCGAGTAAATCCTACACCAGACGCGCTGAAGGCGAGCGAACAGTCGCGCGCGCGAGGAGAAGAGCGAACTAATCCGGCGCGGACGATTCTGGAATCATCCGCACCGGCGATTCTATTGGCTAACCGTCAGGGCGAAGTTCGTAGTATGAGTCAACGATCCGCTCGTGCCCGTCACCGTCACGTTAAAGCTCCCGGTCGGTGTCCCGGTTACGACATTGAAACTCCCGGCACCCGACGCGCCTCCGCCCGGCGTGGGATTCGTCACCACCACCGGATAGCTGCCAATGGCGGCCATGTCATTGGACGTCAGCGAAATCGCCAGCTGCGTCGCACTCGCGTAACTAGCGGCGTGCGCCACGTCGTTGTATGTGACTGTGGAGCCGCTCACGAAGCCCGTTCCCGTAATCGTCAGTGTCTGCGACTGCGATCCGGCCGCTTGCTGGGTCGGCGATATTGACGTAATCGAAGGCACCGGGTTATTCGGGGGTGGTGTCGTCCCGCCGCCACCGCCACAGCTGGGCACGGTCAGGAGCAACGCTACAATCAAGAGCGTTGGCAGCGCCCCGCGTCGCCGCCAGGCCGGAATCCCGATCAGGCAAATCCCTAGCAGCGGAAGCATCGCGATGGTCATCCACCCGAGTCGATGGCTTTCAATCGCAGCCCGACGCCGCATTTGCCCGAGCGGTGTTGTCGTAATCATCATCGTGGTTGAGCTACCTACGGTGACCGTCGGAGGGCTAAAACTGCACGTAGTCTCGGCAGGTAGCCCAGAGCAACTGAAGTTGGTAACGTTGCCAGTGAACCCCGAGAGAGCTGAGGTGTTGATCGCCACCGTCTGCGACTGCCCTTGCGGCACCGTAACCGGATTCGTGTTGGGGCTGAGCGAGAAGTCCGTAACGGCGATGTAGTAGGCGCCCGAAGAACTCGCAGGATAGTTCACATCGCCGCTGTATTGCGCCCAAAAGTTCATAGACGAGCTTGGGGTCACCGTGAGTGTCGCCTGGCACGCATAATAGCCGCTGCTGTCCGTCGTCTTAGCGCATGCAATTGGCCCGGCAAGTGGCCCATTGACCGAGTTGCTAAACAAAGTAACTGTGCCCGTGGGGTAAGTTGTCTTGTTCGTTGTGTCGACGAGAACAGTTTCGGTGACGCTGGCACCTGCTTGAATGGTCGGGCTATAAGGGTTCGCTGAGACGGCCGGTTGCGGAAGTTGCACTGTGATGTTCTGAGCTGACGATGTGGAGGCGGCGTAGTTTGTGTCTCCGCCGTAACTCGCCGTAATGGAATAGACCCCTACTGTTGGGAACGCGTTGGCATTTGTGAGGATGCTTGCCTCAAGCCCGGGCGACTGGGTATAGGTCACAGCACCCCCAAGCACTGAGCCGTTAGAGTAGAAGGTGACGGTGCCTGTCGGCACGACGCCGACGGCGGTTGTATCCACGACAACTGAGATTAAGGCGGCCTGTCCGACAACCGCACCGGAGACGTACGGCTGCGTCAGGGTAGTAGCTGCCGGCGTAATCGTGATCGCATTCGTCGCCGAGCTGGCGGCGAAACTGTTATCCCCCGCGTACGCCGCCTTCACCGAATTCGTTCCGCCCGGAAGCTGAACTGTGAGGTCCTCGGTGTACCCATCACTGTTCAGCGTGTACATTCCGGCGTCGAGCGTGCTTCCATTGTTGGTAAGAGTCACGCTTCCGGTCGGACACGCCGTCGCACCCGAAGTGGCGACCGGCGCACACAATTGTCCCGCCGCATTGTCGACGTTCACCCGCAGGATGTATGGGCTTCCGTAGACTGCCGTGCTCGTGTTGCCGCTGAGGACGCTCCCGCTCGAGTTGAACGTCACCAGGAACACCTGCGGCTGGCTATTCTCCTTGTTCACGGTCACGCTGACTGCACTCGAATCGCTCGGCGCATAAGTAGAGTCCCCCGGATAATGCGCCGTCAACGAATATGTTCCGCCCGGCAGCAATTCCGTAGTTCCCGTCACCGTTCCGTTGGTCAAGTTGAACCCGGCAATTCCCTGCGAGGTATTGTTCGTCGTTGTGGGCCCGAGCAGCGAAATCGTTCCCGTCGGTGTTCCTGTGCCCGTTTGCGGCTTGACCGAGGCCGTAAAAGTCACTGCCTGTCCGTGCGTGATCGGCGTCGGCGTCACACCGCTCAGCGTGGTGGCCGACGGCAGCGTCGACACCGAATTCCACTTCGTGACCAGATTGTTCGCATTCACCGAGCCCAGGCCCGTAGCCAGGTCATAACCTGCGCCGGCGTTGTAGCCACTCATTACTCCGTACGCATCGACTCCTGTAGTTGGCAGGCAGTTCGGGCTCCCGGCTGCACACGGTCCCGCATTCGTTCCCACCGTCACATCGTTGAAGATGCAGGTGCTCGCTTCGCCTGGTGCCGACTTGCAACTCGCCCCTGCCTTCGCCGCCAGTTTGTAAAACACGTAGTTCGCGTTTCCCTGCCGCCCGTATTGCTGGTTGACCAGCGCCATAATTCCTGCGAAGGCTGGCGAGGAAACCGACGTTCCTCCGAAACCCAGAAAGGTGTTCGGGCAATTGCCGCCTTGGTCCGCCTCGCAAACGAGGTACGCCTGTCCCACGAATCCCGGGCTGGCGAACAACGAAACATCGGGGATATCCCGTTTTCCATCGGTAGAGAAGCTGCCGCTCCCGGTTTGCCATGTGGGGCGAGCATACCCTCCCGCACAGCTCGCCGGCGTTGACCCGCTCGGAGTGGTGCAAGCGCTAACCCCGCCTGAGCCGCCCACCGGCACATCGAAGTAGGGAATCACCCGCGAGTCATTGCAATTCGTCTCAGCGTTTGTACTGAAGCCGGAGAAAGTGCCAAAGAGCGCGTTCGTGCATGAATCATTCCACGTTGTTTCCGGAATGTAGCCCAGCGCCGATTCCTGCGTGGTTGGGTTATTGGTAAGGCTCCAATACGTAGCGGGATTGCTGAAATCATTGAAGTCCGTGCCGCCCACGGCGACGTTGTACGGCGTCGAAGCATACCCGCTCACCTGCAGTCCATACTGCGCCGGGGCGGGCGACTGGGCGTCGAAATTGTCGCAGCCCGCAGAACCTCCGTCGCCAGCCGAAATAAATACCGTGATGCCCTGCGCCGAGGCCTGCTGCCACAGCACGTTATAAAACTGGTTTCCTGCCGTTCCGATCGCCAGTTCGCACTGCCCGTAGCTCTCGCTCATGATCGGAGCCAGATTCTGCTCCACGATGTAAACCGCCGACAAATCGATCCCGAACGTCGTTTCCGTCGACTCCGAAATCACAAAATCAATCGTCGCGCCCTTGGCCACGGCGCCCGACCACTCCACGTCAATATCAGCCTCTGACTCGTCGGCCTGGATGCCAGGATCGGGCCCATTCCAAATAAACACCGGGTCATTCACCGGCAATCCAAAGAAGCTCCGAAACGCCTCCACATCCGACATTTGAATGTCAGTTTCTCCGACAATCGCGATCGTCACTCCCGTGCCGTCGATGCTCTTGCTCTGGTTATTCCACAGCGGCAGCACGTTGTAGATCGTCGCAAAGTCGTAAGGGCTCACCCCGTACGCGCAGGCGCTGTTGCTCTCATTATTTTCGATACATCCGCCGGGAAAGGTGAGCAGTGGATGTGCGCCATAGATCTTTCCTGTCTTCGTGTCGCGCGTGAATTGTCCAGCGGGAACATTCATCGCCTTACGCGGAAAATTATTCAGTGAGCTGATTCCCGCCACCGCCGGCGTCAGCGCCGTAGGAATCTGTGGATCGCTCGCGTTTGCCCAGTGCTGCTCCCCGTTCACGATGTACTGATGAATCGTTGTGTGGAAGGCTTCCTGTACCTGGCCTGCCGTGCCGGAGAACTCCAGCACGGTGCGTCCCTTGGTCGTCCCGACTTGGAATCCATGCCCCTGCAGCCACGCGGTAATCGTTTGCATGTCGCCGTCGGTGGGTCCAAACTGCTGGCCGTACTGTTCCGGCGTCAACCATCTGTGATAGTTCGCCGACGCCTTGTTCTGCTGATCGTCAAGCAACTGCCGAAGAGCGTCTTCCTGGTCCGCACTCCGCTTCAGCACCAGCAGCATCCTCGCCATGGGCAGGCTTGCCGGAGCCGTGCCCAGATCGAACTCCGGCCGCGCCAGGGGATGCGTATTGCCCTGCAGTGTCGTGAGCTGTGACTCGTCCACGCTCTGCGTGATCAGCGGGCGCGGAGCCGTGGGGGCTGTCCGCACCACCTCCTGAGCCAGCATGGGTACGCACAGCGTTATCGCCAAGACCGCTGCGATCAGACTGGCATTCGCCGCGGAGGGGCAGCGGTTGAGACACGACACCGGAATCGTCGGCATGATGACACACCTATCGATTGAGATGAACTGAATTGCTGTCCACGGGAGACGGATCAGACAGGAGGAAGGGAAGGTTCTGATTGTCTCTCTGCCAGGCCTGAGCCCGGCGTGGACCTCACACGCTACATGAACCCGTCTCAGAATTCAACGCCTTTCGGCACGTCCTTTTCGCGCTACTCCTCGAACATGGGAACCTGCCGCTGATCCTGCGGGCGCCGCTGCCGCCGGGTGGCGCCGATCACGGCTAGCACCGTGAGCGACTCCAGCGCTGTGCGCGGCACGAAGATGCGCTGCGTGTTCGAGCGCTGGTCTGGAGGGTTTACCAGAAATCCTTCGGGCGTGGTCTGCATCAGGTCGGCGGGCATGAGACCTTCGAGGATTTCGCTGTCTTTGAAACGCAGCCGCACCCACAGACCTTCCGATCGCGGGCGTGAAGTGAACGTCTTGCGCGTCAGCGACTCGGAGTCGCCGAACTCGCGTACGAAGTACACGCCCTTGATCTCGCGCAGGTCCATCGAGATCACCGTCCCCGAGGTATTTAGCAGTTCCAACTTGCCCTCGTGGACAAACTCAGCCGGCGCCACATAGCCCGACACCGTGTCGCGATCCATCTTGCGGACAATCACTTTCTTGTGGGTCGAAGGCATAGAAGTCAGGGGCTAGGGGACAGGGGTTAGGGCTTAGGGTATGTATCGATTGCTTTGGCTAGCCCCTAACCCCTAATCCCTGGCCCTGCTTGCCAATTCTCGCACCTTTTCGCATGCAGCGACCGGAATCCGCCTTGGCAGTAGCCAAAATGTAAACGGTGTGTTATTTTCTATTGCTTGCCGCAAAGTTTCCACTTCGTATAAGTACTTTGTATTAAGCCACTTGCATTCGGGTGGCTTAGGGGCTTGATTGCGCGATGCCCTGGGCTGTGGAAATCTTGTGGAAAGTTTGGCAGCTGCGGGTTCCCCCGGACGCGATTGCACAGCAAATCGCGCCCGGAACTTGGCCCTGACTGCCGCTTGAAAGCGAATGGCTGACTACATTTACACGATGGAAATCCGGCTGACGCCGGACCAACTGAAGGGCGTCGGCTTGGTGCAAGACGTAGCCCGCGCCGCGGGCATGAATCTTTACCTCACCGGCGGCGCCATCCGTGACATCATCAGCGGCTTCACCATCCGCGACCTCGATTTCACCGTTCAGGGCAATCCGCTCAAACTCCAGAAAGATCTGGAAAAGGCGGGCGCGAAGATCACCGCCGTCGAAGAGGACAGCCGCACCATCTTCATCTCGCTGCCCGGCAACGCCCGCGCCGAAATCAGCATGGCGCGCACCGAGCGCTTCGAGAAAACCGGCAGGCCTCCAATCGTCACGCCGGCCACCATTCACGAGGACCTGCGGCGCCGCGACTTCACCGTCAACGCCATGGCGCTGTCGCTCAACGAAGGTTCGCGCGGCCTGCTGCTCGATCCCTTCAACGGCGTGGCCGATATCGAGACCAAAGTCATCCGCATTCTGCACAACTATTCGTTTCTCGAAGATCCCTCGCGCCTCATACGCGCCACGCGCTTCGCGGCCCGCTTCCACTGGCTGCTCGAAGAGCGCACCCAGGCTCGTTACGACGCGGCCAAGGAAGGCAAGTACATCGACCACATTCTGCGCTCGTCGATCGGCCACGAAATCGCGGCCCTGGCGCACGAAGACGATCCCCTGCACGTGGTCAAGATGCTCGAAAAGGAAGGCTGGCTCGAGATCCTGCACGACCACTGGACCGTCGCCAAGGTCGATACGAACGGCATCACGCAGCTCATGAAGACGCGCCAGCAGATGGTCGACATGGGCTACGCTCCCGACGCCGGCCCGGCGTTCATGTACTTTCTGACCGCGCACTTCTCTGACAAAGATGTTGCGGATATTCAGAAGCTGATTCCGCGCAAGGATCTGGTCGAAGCCTGGCGCGACATTGAAGATCATGCCAAGGAACTTGCGAAGCGGTTGATGGGCAAAGAAGCCGCCACGCCCTCGCGCACCTGGCAGTTGCTGTCGTCGGCTCGGCCGGAAATGGTGCTGTTTCTGGCTGTGACGGCCAAGCAGCAGTCGGTCGAACAAAAGATCAAGAACTACCTCACCAAGTGGCGGCAAGTGCAGCAGAAGATTCCGTTGCCCGAAATGACGGAACTGCTCATCACCCCGCAGTTGCCCGAGTATCCTAAGCTGGCGCACGAGGTTTTCCTGCTCTTGCTGGATGGTAAGCTGCGCTCCCGCACCGAGACGCTGAAGTTCCTGAAGCCGTATGCGCCGCCACCGCCGCCTCCGCCGCCCGCACCGCGACGCGGACGCGCTGCCAAGGGCGCCGCCGAGGCCCCCGCGGCAACCGCAGCTGTGCCCGGGAAACCTGGGCCAAAGGGGAAGAAGGGAAAAGCCGCCGTTGTCGCGCCAGTTGCTCAACTCGCAGCGCCGGCGGCCAAGCCAGCCGCAAAAGCGCCGGAAAAATCCAAGCCCGCCAAACCCGCGCCCAAGCCGGCAAAGCCCGCCGCGAAACCAGTAAAAAAACCCGCACCCAAGACGGCAGCGAAAAACGCGAAGGGAAAAAAGAAATAGCGCTGTCTCTGCAAGACAGTTTGGCCTCGGGCGTTCTAACCGAGTAGGGCCGCCGGGCGCGGCTTTTCGACCGGTACGTCCCCGCGGCATCGTTTGCATGTCATAGAGATTTCAAGAGATTATAAATTGTTCGCTGCTGGCCAAAGCGGGCCTATAATGAGTGTAATATGCGTCGCCTGATGCTGATCCCGGCGCTCGCGCTCTTCCTCGCAGTACCGCTGTGGGCGCAGCATGGCGGAGGTCACGGTGGTGGTGGTGGCGGGCATGCTGGCGGCGGTTTCGGCGGAGGCCACGCCGGTTTTAGCGGAGGCCACAGCAGCGGCTTCAGCGGTGGTGGCCATGTTTCTGGTGGCGTTCGTTCTGCCCCCGGCGTGTCACGTGGCTTCGCGCGCGGTCCGGCATTTTCCTCACGCAGCGCCTCGAGTCGTCCCTTCCTGCATGATGGTTTCCGAGGAAACCGCAATCGCACCTATAGGTACCGCAACGGCTGCTACGGTTACGGGTGCCGTGGCTATGGCTCTTACTATGGCTCGTACTATCCATGGACGTACGGCTATTACGATCCCTACTGGTACGATCCGAACTGGTTCTGGGATTCGGATTCCTCTTACGACGACGACTCCAACCAGAATGTCGCCGAAGCGGCCGAGATGAACCGGCAAAGCCTGGCGCAACAAGCTGAAGAGCAGCAGATGATGCGGCAGGAGCAAGCCGACGGCGACCAGGATCTGTACGCGCGCCCCGTGCCGAGGCGCCCGGTTCCGCACGAAGCAGAAGGTGCGCCAATCCTGCCCGATACGATGTTGGTCTTCCGCGACCAGCACAAGCAGGAAGTACGCAACTACGCCATCGTCGGCCAGACCCTGTGGAACTTCGCTCCGCAGCACACCGAAAAAATTCCACTTTCCGATCTCGACCTGCCCGCGACCACGAAAGCCAACGAAGAGCGCGGGGTGACGTTCCGGGTTCCAGCCAGCGGCGAAGCTCAATAACCTGTTCCGTTGCGCCATCACCACGACCGCTTACAGCGCCGTTTGCCCCTTTCGCTGCATCCAATCCAGCATTCGCGCCCGCGACGTTCCCTTTTCGCGGCTGAGCTAGTACAGTGAAATCAAGCGTTTAGGTCATGTACGACGCGCTACGGGGAACCTGCAAGAACACGAGTGAAACGCGGGACGAACCCTGTCCGGGTGTTAAAATTAAAGAATACCTACTATGCCTTTAAAGACACTGTTTCTCAATCCTCCATCGTTTGAAAATTTCGACGGAGGCGCCGGCTCACGTTGGCCCGCCACCCGCGAGATTGAAAGTTTCTGGTATCCCGTGTGGCTGGCTTATCCGACGGGCATGTTGGAGGGGGCCCGGCTGCTCGATGCGCCGTCGCATCACGTCTCGGGCGAAGAGACGATCAAGATCGCCCGCGACTACGAGTTCCTGGTGCTGTTTACTTCCACGCCGGGATTTCCTGGCGACATCCTGCTGGCGAAGGCGATCAAGCAGGCGAATCCCAAGATTAAGATTGCGTTCGTCGGACCGCACGTGACCGTGCTGCCGGAAAAATCTCTGCGCGATTGCCCCGAGATCGATTTTATTTGCCGCAAAGAATTCGACTACTCGGTGGTCGATTATGCCAAGGGCAAGCCACTGGCGGAGATTCCCGGCGTATCGTTCCTGCAGGAAGACGGAAAAGTCGTGCACAATCCCGACGCTCCGCAGTTGCAGGATCTGGACGCGCTGCCGCACGTCACCGAAATCTACAAGCGCGATCTCGACATCAAGAATTACAACGTGCCGTTCCTGCTGCATCCCTATGTGGCGCTCTACACCACGCGCGGCTGCCCGGCGCAGTGTACGTTCTGCCTGTGGCCGCAGACGCTGAGCGGACATCCCTGGCGCAAGCGCTCGACCGATGACGTTGCGGCGGAAATGGCCAAGGCCAAACAGCTTTGGCCCGAAGTGAAAGAATTTTTCTTCGACGACGATACATTCAATATTCAGAAGGCGCGCACCATCGAACTCTGCGCCAAGCTGAAGCCGCTCGGCCTGACGTGGTCCTGCACCTCGCGCGTGACCACCGATTTCGAAACCTTGAAAGCCATGAAGGAAGCCGGATGCCGCCTGCTGATCGTCGGCTATGAATCGGGCGACCCGCAGATCCTGAAGAACATCAAGAAGGGCGCGACCGTCGAACGCGCCCGCCAGTTCACCAAAGACTGCCACAAACTGGGCTTGGTCGTGCACGCCGACTTCATCCTCGGCCTGCCGGGCGAGACGCACGAAACCATCAACAACACCATCGCATTCGCCAAGGAACTCGACTGCGAAACCATTCAGGTTTCGGTGGCGCACGCCTATCCGGGCACGGAACTCTACGATCACGTCGTGAAGAACGGATTCATCCTCGGCGACAACAAGATGGTCGACGAAGGCGGACATCAGCTGGCGCAGATTCAATATCCCGGGCTGCCCGCGGATGACATCATGTCGGCGGTGCACCGTTTCTACGACGAATATTATTTCCGGCCGAAAGCCGTGTTCCGCATCTTGCGGAGGGCGGCGTTCGACGCCAATGACCGCAAGCGCCTGTACAAAGAGGCGAAGAGCTTCATGAAGCTGCGTGCGGCGCGCAACAGAATGGTGAAGCAGCACGCTGCGGAGGCCGCAGCCGCGGCCGAGCCGGTCAAAGCGTAGGAAAAGCAGGTTTCAAAGTTTCACGCTTCAAGGTTTCAAGGTGCGTTCCTTGGATCTGCTGGCGTCTTTGAGACCTTGAAACTCTGAAACCTTGAAACCTGAGCCTAAGTGACTTTTCGCAAGTATCTGGTGCTGGCTGGCGTCACCGTCTTTGGAGCGGCAGGTGACTCCGTGCTCTCGCACGGGATGAAGCAGGTCGGCAACATTTCCATCCATCATCTGCCCAGCGTAATCCTCGCCGTTCTCAATCCAGAAGTCGCACTGGGCATTCTTCTCCTTCTGGTCTTCATCGTCCTCAACATGACCGCGCTCTCGTGGGCGGATTTGACTTACGTCCTGCCCGCGACTTCCATGGGATACGTCCTGCTCGCCTTGAGCGCGCGCTTCATTTTGCATGAGCAGGTCAGCCTGCTGCGCTGGCTCGGCATCGTCCTGATCTCCGGAGGCGTCGGATTCATTGCCGGGAGCCCCGCGCTCACCTCGCATTCCCATGAAGACCCAAAATCCCCACTTCTCACCGCCAAGGACGCGGCGAGAAATGGGGCACCCGCTGAAGAAGTAGTTTCTGGCGGAGTGGAATCATGAAACACGCTTACATCTGGGGCGGGATTCTCACCATCGCCTTCTTCTCCGTCGTCGGCGATGTTCTGCTGGCGCGCGCCATGAAGCAGGTCGGCGACGTGCACGCCCTGTGGCGCCGCTCCGGACTGTGGACCGTTGTCAGCCGAGTCATCTCCAATCCGAACATTTTCCTGGGCGTGGCCGCCATGACCGTCGCGTTCTTCACGCTGCTATTCGCGCTCTCCTGGGGAGACTTAAGCCTGGTCGCCCCCGCGGCGGCATCGCTCACTTTTATCGGCAACGCGTTCGCCGCGAAAATCTTCCTGCATGAAAAAGTGGACCGCCGCCGATGGATCGCTGCTGTGCTGGTCGCGGCGGGCGTGGCGCTGCTGGCCGGCTAACAAACGCATTCCAGATTTCCACACAAAATCTCTTGCGCCGCAATCCCGACAGGTGCATACTTTCGCGCAAAGGGGTTCTCCTATGCACAGAATGGCATTGCTCATCATGGTCGCACTGCTCAGCGTCAGCGCAGGTCATTCGACTTCGCCGGCTGCGGACTGGGCGATCAACGCCACGGCAATTGAGGCGTGCAGCTGTCCACACTTCTGCATGTGCTATTTCAACGCACATCCTGCAGTTCACCACGAAAACGGAAAGATGGAACACTTTTGCAAGTTCAACAACGCTTACAAGGTCAATAAGGGACACTACGGAAACATCGATCTCACCGGCGCCAAGGTATGGCTGCATGGCGACCTCGGTGGGGATTTCTCACAGGGCCAGATGGACTGGGTTGTCGCGACTTTCGATAAGAGCACCTCGGCCGAACAACGGCAGGCGCTGGGCGAAATCCTGGGGCACGTATTTCCCGTGAAGTGGAAGTCCTTTCAGACGGATGAGGGGGACATCGATACATGGACCTTCGATAAAGACCAGGCTCACGCCACGCTTAACGGAGGCAAGACGGCTGAGATCAAGCTGAAGCGTTTTCGAGGGATGACGGACGATCCGGCGGTGCTGAAGAACGTTAAGTACTGGGGTACACCGCGGAACGATGGTTTTGTCATGATGCCTAATGAGCTGGAAACGTACAAAGAGGGTCCCAAGGCCTATGAGTTCAAGGGAACAAACGGATTCATGCTCACTTTCGACATGACTTCAAAAGACGTTCCTGCGCCGAAGGGCTCTTCGATGAGCTACTGAGGAAGGTTTTCGTACGCCTGAATGCGCCGGAGCCTTTCCGGCGCATTTTTTCTGTTGACCGTCCCGATCCGGTGGAAGCTAAAGTCGGGCGGGCGCAGCGTCCGGTGCTACACGGGCTGGAGCTGGAGCAGGGTAGAGCACAGCGCTCAGCCGCGGGTATCGTCCGGCAAAGAAATAGATCGAATACGCGGGAAAGAACACGATGGCGGGCACGGAGACCAGCGACACCAGATAGAGAAAAACTGCCAGCAGAATGCAGCCGACCACGATGGCCAGAGTGATGGTTCCCGCGTTCCAGGTCAGCCCGGCCGACTTGCCGGTGAGAAATGCCAGGACGCCGATTCCGATGCTGGGAATGACGAAGAGCAATCCTAAGATGACCGTGGCGATGGCAATTATGATGCCCACCACGATCGCGAGCACGATCTTCATCCCGAGATAAGCGGCGTAGGCGCCCTTCTCGGCCATCATCATCGGCCACAGCCGGCGCCATCCCTCCATGGCGTCAACGTTCTCCAGAGCCATCTGGGGAACAACAAAATCTTTCGTCAGCACGAAAATCACCGCCGTGATCAGGGAGAAGGCGACGAGCACCAGGAAGAGAATGACTCCGCCTGCCACCAGGGCGGGCATGTGTTCATTCGGATCTTTGAACCACCCTTTAGTGAACGCCAAGGCCACGGGAATTCCAACCACCACGGCGATGCCCGCCAGGCTGAGGAGAGCGTAAAGCAACTTCCACACGAAGTATCGCCAGCCTGGGCCCAGCCTGCGGCTCCAGCTCCAGCGGATGTGACACTCTCTTGTGATGATGCTGTCGAACAGGACGAAGCGCATCACGCTTCCGACGTACATCATGATGATTCCGAGGGCAAGCCCGGCGATTACCAGCGCCGCGAGAAGCGCTCCCAGAGCGGCCAGAAGCGCAGGATCAATTCCCAGAGAACCCGGGAACCCAGGGTGCGGCGCAGCCCCGGGATGTTGGGGAACGTGGAAGTTGGAGCTGTTGCATCCGTTGGAACCAAGTTCTCCCGCGAGCAGCCCGACGAAGGCGAGCCTTGTCCATTGTCCAATCCGAAAGGATTTGAACAGCTGTTGCTTGGTGTGTTCTACCGCGAGCGTGATTGAGTCGGATGCGGTGATGGGCAACTTGCACCTCGGGCTGCGAAACCTCTTCAGCAGCAAGGTACTAAGAATTGAGCGGCGGATCAATCCAATTCGGTAGGGAGGAGATTTCACTGGCCAGGTACTCCACGATTCCCGTCCATCGGTGGGCTGACCCAAGATGGTTCGCGGGTGAGAGCAGCCGAGCTTCGCTCGGCCCGTCTGGGTCTGAGACCCCGGACCCACACGGACCAGCCGAACTTAGAACAGGCGCATGAATCCTGTGGCGGGCAGATCGGGTGAGAGAAAGTGAGAGTCTTTGAATCCTGCGGCGCGGGCCAGCGCTTCGGCGGCGAGATAGCCGCTGCGGACGGCGCCTTCCATGGTTGCGGGCCAGCCCGTGGCGGTCCAGTCCCCGGCCAGGAATACACGCGGCCAGCCGGTGGCGGGGCCGGGACGATGCGCGTCGATTCCCGGGCGCGGGGAATACGTGGCGTGCAGTTCCTTGATTACGGTGGACTTCACGAGGTTGGCGGAACGCGCGGCGGGAAAAAATTCGCGGACTTCGGCGAGGGCGAGGTCGACGATCTCAGCGCGCGATTTATCGATGAGCGTCTTCGACGAGCTTACGACCAGTTCGATGTAGCTTCCGGTTGCGCCGCCGTTCGCGGCCTGCGTGCGCATCGGCTGCAGACGCGACTTGTGAAACATCCACTGGATGGTGCGGTCGAGGAGCACGGCGTGGTCGAGATCGGAGATTTGGCGGTCGAACCACAGGTGGATGCCGGTGATGGGCGCGGTTTCGAAGTGCGACAGTTGCTCGCGGATCGGCGCGCTCTCGGGGGCTTCCGGGAGAACTCGGTCGAGCGCATCGAACGGCAGGGCGAGAATCAGGTGGTCAAAATCCCCACCCTGTCCCGGCAAACTACGCTGGGACAAGGGTGGGGCACCCTCGCTTGAATCATGCTGCCGATTTTCTTCCTGGCTCCGGAGCTGCAATTGAACGCGCGATGCGTCGGCCGTGAAGCCTTCTACTGGTTGGCGGAAATGCAACTCGCCGCCGCGGGCGCGGATGTAGTCTCCCGCTTTGTTGTAGAGATCGGTGAGCGGGACCGCGGGCACTCCCATGTGGCGAGCGGCAGGAGATTTCATGGATTCGCGCACGACCTGGGCGGCGGCGGAAATGGAAATCAGGTCGAGTTCCTCGCTGAGAGCGCTGACCAGGATGGGCCGCCAGAAGCGGTCTATGGCGGTTTTGGTTTGACCGTGCTGATCGAGCCAGTGCTGGAAGGATTGTCCAGTGTCGCGTTGCTTGGTCAGCGTAAGCGGGACCAGCGCGCGGGCGATGGCGAACTTGTCGGCCGCGCTCAGGAATGAAAAGTTCAGGAATGAGGGCGCGGGGTGCAGCGGCGCCGGAAGTGGCGAGGATTTCATGATGGAAGTGCGGCCGCCGGGCTCGATGAAGGTCATCTGGTCATACCAGCGGATTTGATCGGCGACGCCGATGCGCTGGTAGAACTCCAACAGGTTCGTGCACACGCGGAAGAGCACGTGCTGGCAGTTGTCGACGACTTCGCCGGTGCCGGGATGTTCCCACGACGACGCGCGGCCACCGAGGAAGGGGCGCTTCTCAAACAGCGTCACGCGGAAACCCGCGTCGGATAAGGCGCAGGCGGCGGCCAGTCCGGCGAGGCCGCCTCCGGCGATGGCGACCGTGGGTTGGGATGAGGTGGAGGGCATCGAGTCAGATTCAGATTCGCTAGAACATCCCCACTTCTCGCGCATAAAACGCGCGAGAAATGGGGCACCCGGCAAGTCCTAAACGCCGGGTTCCTCCACTGCGCTCGCTTTCGCTCCGCTCCGGTCGGAATGACAAAAATACTTGCGTCACAGGATTCGCTTGATGAAGCCTTTCCCGAGGATGCGCAACTTTTCCCACCGGCTGAGGGAAACTTTGGCGGTGAAGACGTCGTATTGTTTTTCAGCGATGCGATCGAGCAAGCGGCGGTAGATGGTCACCAGCACCCACAGGGCGGGCTGGCTGTCTTCGGCAACGTAGGGAATTAAGGCTTCGCCGGAGGCGTAGAACTCGCGGGCGCGGTCGGCCTCGAGCGCGAGCACGGGGCGGAAACGCGCAGGGTCGGGCGTTGCGAGCAGTTCGGAAAAGGACAGATTGAACTTGGCCAGGTCTTCTTCCGGAAGATAGATTCGGCCCAGGCCGGCGTCTTCTTTCACGTCGCGAATGATGTTGGTGAGTTGGAAGGCGAGACCGCAGCGCTCGGCCAAGGGCTCGGCCGCGGGATCGCGATATCCGAAGACGTGAATGCAGACCAAACCAACGACGGATGCGACGCGATAGCAGTAGAGGCGCAGGTCCTCGAAAGTTCTGTACTGCACGGTCAGGCCGGAGACGTTGGTTGGGGCCGATGCCTCGGCGTCTTCAATGTCCATGGCCGTGCCGAGGGCGAGTTCGTCGAGCAGCCCGGCGGGAATGGAGAAGCGGCGCTGGGCATCGGTCAAGGCGAGCAGGATGGCGTCGTCGGTGGGTTCGCCTTGCTGGGCGCGGTGGAGGGCGGCGAGCCAGGTGTCGAGTTTCTGGCGGCGTTCGAGCAGGCTGAGCGAGGCGTCGTCGGTGATGTCATCACAGCGGCGCATGAAAGCGTAGACAGCGCAGAGGGCTTCGCGCTTGCGGCGCGGCAGGACGAGGAACGCGTAATAGAAATTTTTCGCGGCCGTCCGGGTGATGCCCTTGCACACGGAATACGCCATGACCAGCTGCGGGGGAGCCGGGGTCCAGGGAATGGGAAGCTGCTGCGTCCCGGCGCTCATGTTTGTTTAACCCCTAAACCCGGCTTGGCCCCCGAACCTTTGCCTGCCGAACCGAAAAGTTTGCTGATCGCGGCGCGCGCGACCAGGGCGAGTTTGCGGGGCTTCGAAATGGCGGGACGGTTTCCCAGAACGGCGTAGTCCTGTTTTTCGATCGCGTTGAGGATTTCCTGGCCACCGCGGCTGAACAGATCGAGATCGATGGCCAGTTCGCGATCGACTTTTTGAATCAGCGGCAAGCCCCGGCGGAACCAGTCGCGGGCGCGCTCGACTTCGAACTTCATCAGGGCGCGGAAGGCCGGCGTGTTCTGATCGCGCGCGATTTCGTCTTCACTGACGTTGAAGCGCCGCAGGTCTTCGAGCGGAAGATAGATGCGGCCCTTGGCGTAGTCGACGCTGACGTCTTGCCAGAAGTTGGCGAGCTGCAATGCCGTGCAGGTGAAGTCGGAAAGCTGCTGGCGCTCGGGGTCGCGGTATCCGCAAAGGTAGAGCACGAGATGGCCGACTGGATTGGCGGAATAACGGCAGTAGGCCAGAACATCGTTGAAGGTTTCGAATCGGGTTACGGTTTGATCCTGACGGAAAGCGATGAGCAGGTCGGAGAACTCGTGCTGCTGAATCTCGAACCGGCGCACCGTTTCTGCGAGAGCGACGAATACGGGATGCTTCGGAGCGCCGTGGTAGCAGGCGTCGAGTTCGTGCTGCCACTGATCGAGAAGCGCGAGCGAGGCGGCGGGTTCGCCGACTTCGTCGCCCAAGTCGTCGGAGATGCGGCAGTAGGCGTAGACGTTGAAGAAATGTTGACGCAGGCGGCGGGGCAAGAACCAGCTGGCGACGGAGAAATTTTCATAGTGCGAGCGGGCCAGGCGGGCGCAGTATGCGCGGGCGTCGGCGAGCGTGGGCGCGGAGGCGGGGATGGCGTAGCTGGCGGGCAGGCGGGACCAACCGAAGTTGGCGGGGGTGGTCACGGGCGGGTTTTGGGTGGCGATTTGGGTCACAGTCTGTGTCAAAGTTACGATACGTTCCCACGGACCGCGCGGTCTATCAACAGCACTTGCTGTCCGCGGACCCCGGGAATTTCGCTCCGTATGTCCTTGAGGACCTGAACGAGTAGAACAGAACCCGCAAGTATGGAGAGCATTCCCACCGCCTTGACCCAGCCCTTTGCTCGGAACAAGAGCCAAATTCCCACCAGCAGTAATAGTGCGGCGAACCAGGCAAAATAGTTGGTGGCGGCTACGCCCAACACTTCTAACCACGAGCGAGGTCTCTCACCAATAAACGACGCGGCCCAAAGTAAAGCGGGTGTAACCATGCTCGCCTCCTACTAACGATAATGTGGGGTCGTTCAGGAATCCACACGCACGGCACGAAGACCGTGACCCACACAGTGTCAGACCCCCTCGGCGCATCAGTGGCCGGGGATGATGGCGGTTTTGATGTCGCCGCCGCGGTTCAGCATGTGGCGCAGAACCTGCTGCAGGCGCGACAGCGGCGCCTCGCCGGTGATGTAGTCGGTGGGGCGAATCTTTTTGGCCGCGATCAATCCGAAGGCCCGGCGTACTGTTTCCGGGGTGTGGTGGAACGTGGCTTTCAGAGTGATTTCGGAATAGTGCAGGCGATTGGTTTCAAGTTGCACTTTCGTCCCACTGGCGCAGCCCCCAAAGAAGTTCACCGTGCCGCCCTTGCGGACCATATCGACGGCCCACTCCCACGCTTCCGGCTTGCCCACGGCTTCGACGACCACGTCGCACCCGCGCTTCTGCGGAGAAAGGGCGCGGACGGCATCGACCACATTGGATACCTTGGTGGTTTGAACAATCTCATGCGCGCCCATGTGCTTGGCAGCTGCGACCTGTTCGTCGCGTTTGACGACGGCGATCACGTTGCAGCCGATGGCGCGCGCGACTTGTACAAACATCAGGCCGATGGGGCCGCCGCCGAGAATGGTGACGGTGTCGCCGATCTCGACGCCGGTTTCATGCAGGCCCCGCAGTACGCAGGCCAGGGGCTCGGTCATGGCCGCTTCTTCGACGCTCACGCCGGGCGGGATGATCAGCATGTTGGCTTCGACGATGCGCTTGGGCACGCGAATGTACTCCGCGTAAGCTCCGTTGTTGAACAGGAGATCTTCGCAGAGGTTCTCCTGGTGCTTGGAGCAGTAGAAGCACATCTGGCAGGGAGCAGAGTTGAGGGCCACGACCCGCATGCCCTTTTTGAAGCCGTTGACGCCGGCGCCGACCTCCTCGATGACGCCGGCCAGCTCGTGGCCGAAGAGAGCGGGAGGAACGATCATGCGGGCGTGATAGCCGCGCTGGTATACCTTGAGATCAGTGCCGCAAGTCAGAGCGACCTGGACTTTAACCAGAACCTCGCCGTCTCCCACACGCGGGATTGGCACTTTTTCAATCTTAAGGTCTTCTTTGCCGTACAAGACGGCAGCGGTCATTTTTCCATTCACTGCGGGCTTCCTTCCCAAGTACTGCCGGGCTGAATCATGATCTTCATTGACGAAGGCTGTGGATGGGCTGCCAGTTCCAGGGCTTGCGGGCTCTGCGGGAGCGGGAAGCGATGGCTGACTAGCCGTTCCAAGTCCATTACACGGTCCATGACAAAACGGATCGACTGTTCCTGCAAGTCGACCGATGCACTATAGGACCCCACCAGAGTTTTCTCATCGACACAGATGGCTGCCGGATCGATCAATGCCTCTCCGTGTTGCGTTTGCGCAAAAAGCAATACCCGTCCCCCGGGACGGGCCGCATCCATTGCGGTACGAATCAGGGAGTTGCCGCCGACCGCGAGAATCACCGCATCGGCCCCACGCCCCTCAGTCAACTCGCGGACACGGTCGACCACATTCGCCCGCGATGCATCAATTGTAAGGTCTAATCCGAAACTTGCCCCTATTCTAAGCCTCTCGGCATACAAATCGGAAGTAATTAAGGTGGCCCCGGCCTGTCGGGCGAGCACACTCAGTATGATGCCGATAGGGCCTTGCCCGATGGCCAGGACGGTTTCGCCGGGGTGCAGGCGCAAGGCTTCGATCCCCTTCATACAGGTGTTGACCGGCTCGACGAAGCAGGCTTGCTCGTAAGAAACGCCATCGGGAATGCGGACGGTACCGTGCTCGACGATCCAATCCATGACCCGGACATATTCGGCAAAACCCCCGCCAGACGGCTCAAATCCAGCGGTGCAGCCGACTTTCTTGTAAGTGGCGCACTGGGCAAAAGTCTTGTTCTGGCAATAAAAACATTGGCGGCAAGGGATGTGGTGGAAGACCATCACCCGGTCGCCGGGGCGATACGTCTGCACGCCTTCGCCGACCGCGGCCACCACCCCGGAAGTTTCATGTCCGAAGATGCGGGGCGCGGAGTGCGAGCCTGTGGAAATCTTTTTCAGGTCAGTGCCGCAGACGCCGCAGGAATGCACTCGGACCAGCATTTCTCCCGGGCCGATCTTCGACACGGGGACGGTCTCTAGACGGACATCGTTCACGCCGCGGTAGACCGCAGCTTGCATGGTCGCTGGGATCACATGCGGATGACTTTCGACCGCAGACTGTCCGGCAAGTGCCATCGCTGCATTTTAGATGATATGGGGGGTGAATTTGCTTCAAAACCGGGGAAGGGTGCCCAATAGTAACGGCGGAGCCCCAGGGCAGGGGCGTACCTTGCGACATTAGGGAAGCTTTAGGAATCCGCAGGCGAGACGCCAGCGGGCCAGGCCGGCAAGATGCCGGCGCTACTGGCAACGGCTTTCATGCTATGCTGCGCAAAACTTCGGCTTTCCGGATTTCGGACGAACAGGATGACCTGTGCTGATTGAAATGCGGCTCGAGAACTATGCGGTGATCGACAACCTGGTGGTGGAGTTCGGGCAGGGCCTGAACTTGCTGACCGGCGAGACCGGGGCTGGGAAGTCGATCCTCGTGGATGCGCTGGCGCTGCTGCTGGGGGACAAGGCTTCGAGCGATGTGATCCGTGCGGGAGCGGAGCGGGCCGTGGTGGCGGCGGTGTTTGAGGCTGAGAGTGCAGGGGGAAGTGCGGCAGAGAAGCCGCTGGCCCGAATTCTGGAAGAGAACGGATTGGACGAGTCCGACGACGGGTCGCTGATTGTGCGCCGCGAACTTGCGGCCGGCGGCAAGGGGCGGGTGTTCGTGAACAACCAGCCGGCGACGGTGGCCGTGTTGCGACTGCTGGCGCCGCATCTGGCGACCATTCACGCACAGAACGAATCCATTTTGTCGTTTGACGGTCCGGCGCGGCTGGGATTGCTCGACGCGTTTGCGGGCAGCCAACGGGAGATGGTGGAAGCGGGATTCTCCGCGTGGAAGCAGATTCGCACCCGCATCGAGGAGTTGGAGCGCGGCGAGCAGGACCGGCTGCGGCTGGTGGATTTGTGGATTTTCCAGAAACGCGAAATCGAGGAAGCGCGGCTCCAAAGCGGAGAGAACGAGCGGCTGGAAACGGAAAAGCGCGTGCTCGCCAACGCCGAGAAAATTTACAACGCGGCCATGAATGCGTTTGACTTGCTGTACGAAGGCAACGGCTCGACGGCGTCGTCGCTGCGCGCGGCGCAGAAGCAGGTTGAGGAGCTAGCTCGGTACGAGCCCAAGTTTCAGGAAGCTTTGGCGGCCCTGGAAACGGCGCGCATCAGCGTCGAAGATGTGGGCGCGACCGTGCGCGACTATGCGGGAGGAATTCACGCGTCGCCGGAACATCTGGCGCAGGCGGAGGATCGGCTGGCGCTGCTCGACCGGCTGAAGCGCAAGTATGGGCCGACGCTCGAAGAAGTGATTCAGTTTGGGGCAGACGTGGCGCGCAAATTATCGGAGGTCGAGAACAAGGACGAGATTCTGCGGGGACTGCACAGCGAACTGGCGAAGGCGGCTGGGGAATATCTGCAGGCGGCGCGGGGGCTGTCGAAGAAGCGTGCGGAGGCGGCGCGCCGTCTGGAAAAGCTGGTCGAGGCGGAGATCAACGACCTGGCCATGAAGTCGGCGTTCCGGATTGAGATGACGAGTTCGGAAGAAGAAGGGAACTGGACGGGATCGGGCATCGATCAAGTCGTGTACATGATTTCGACCAATCCCGGTGAGCCGTTGCGGCAACTGGAGCACATCGCTTCGGGCGGGGAATTATCGCGGGTGATGCTGGCGTTGAAAGCAAGTGTGGAGGCGGGAGCCGGGCGGGAGACGGTCAAAAGCCCCACTTCTCGCAAAGGGCGCGAGAAATGGGGCACCCAGCGGACTTTGGTGTTTGACGAGATTGACACCGGGATCGGCGGGCGGGCGGCGGAAGCGGTGGGGAAGAAGTTGAAGTCTCTGTCCCGGTCGAGCCAGGTTTTATGCGTGACCCATCTGCCGCAGATTGCGACCTTCGGCGATCATCACTACGTTGTCGAAAAGAAGGAAGACAAAAAGGAATCGGGCGGGCGCACGCGGACCACGATTCGCGCGGTGACCGGCGAGGAGCGCACCGAAGAAGTTGCGCGCATGCTGAGCGGGGCGAAACTGACTGAGACTTCGCGCAAGCACGCCGAACAGATGATCAGGGCTAACGGATAAGGCTAACGGGTAATGCTAACGGCTGAGGATGCGGATGCCTTCGGTGCGGGTCTCCGCCAACGTGGTTCCGGAACTATCCGCCACCTTGATGGTGAAGTTGACCGTGATCTTGGCCTTGGTTTCGACGGGCTGACCGTTCTGCAAGACAGGCTTGAAGCGCCATTCCCTGACCGCTTCCTGGGCCGCTGAGGCGAGGATGGCGGGACCGCTCAGCACGTGAATATCCTGAATGACGCCGTCGGCGCCGATGATGGCCTGCAACACCACTGATCCCTGCACATTCATGTGCTGCGCCAGCAGCGGGTAGGACGGCTGGGGAATGTCTGCGGACATCCGCTCCAGTTCGGCTGCATTGGTGGCCGGGGCAAAGGTGGCGGCGGACTGCGACGGGCGCGTGAGCTCAACTTTGGTGGTGTTGCTGCCGGGGTGAATCTTGCGGTGGGTGTCGCCGGCTACGACCTCAACGTCTAGAGGAGGCAGCGCGGTCCGCGTCACCGTGGCGGGCGCGTCGGCGGGCTGCGTCTCAGGAGCGGGCTTGGCGGCCGGAGCCTGCTTCTTCGTGGCGGGAACCGGAGCTGGCTTGGCGTGGTTGACGGCGGGCGGAGTGGATTGTGCTGTTTTGGACGAAGCGGAGTATTCGGCTCCATCCCATTCCAAGGCCGCTGGTTCAGAGCCGAACCAGAATTGCCGGTCCTTCATGACTACCACGCCCAGCGCCACCACCAGGATGAAGAGTGCGAGCAGCAGCCTGCGGTGCTGCCGGTCTTCATAAGCTGATCGAGCCTGGGAAGCTCTTGCGGTCGGTCTTGGTGGTAGTTCCAGCATTTCTAGGGGACCTGGTTTTAGGGAACCTGGAATTCTGCCCAACGACCTCAATATGTTGCTTCATCTGGCCAGCGAGGGCAATGGCACGGGGAGGGGGAGTTGGTGGCACGACCGGGCCATGTCGGGGAAGATCGGCCGGGTGTGAATTTGTGATCCGGAGATCGATGCCTCGTGATTTCCGTCACTGAGCAGCGGGGAAATCTTCGATATAGGCAGGAAGATGAGCCCGCAAAACGAGAAGGATCGGGCGGCGTGGCTGCGCGGGCCCTCGGCCAAGTGCGAGGCTGCGCCAGTGAGTGGTCCGGCTGGTCTCGCGGCTTGGAGGCTGGTGCTGTTGGGAGCGCCCGGCGTGGGCAAAGGGACGCAGGCCGATCTGCTGCACCAGCGGCTTGGCGCGTGCCATCTCTCGACCGGCGACGTTTTCCGCGCGGCAGGAAGCCGGAGCGACTGCGAGCAGACCCCGGCCATGATAGAAGCTCTGGGATACATGCGGCGCGGCGCGCTGGTCCCGGATTCGACCGTCTGGGAGATGGTGCGGGAGCGAATCGAGTGCCTGCGCTGCGGCGGTGGGTTCATCCTGGATGGATTTCCGCGCACGCTGGCGCAGGCCGAGTCGTTGCAGCAGTTAATGGACAGCGAGAAGCTGGCTCTGACGGCGGTGGTGAACTACGATTTGCCGTTCAGCGAGATCGTGGCGCGTCTCGGCGGCCGCCGAACGTGCGAAAAATGCAAGGCAGTGTTCCACATGACCGAACGTCCTCCTAAGGTCGCGGGTTGCTGCGATCGCTGCGACGGCAAACTGTTTCAGCGGGAAGACGATCGGCCGGCATCGATCACGGTGCGGCTGGAGGCCTACGAGCGGAGTACAGCGCCCCTGATCGAGTTTTATAAGAAGCTCAGCCTGCTGGTTCAGGTAACGGCCACGGGATCGCCCGACGAGATTTGCGCGAGAACGCTGGCGCTGCTCGATCCGGTGCGCATCGAACGGCCAGCCTAGCAGTGGCGGAACCCGGCGCCGGGCGAACCAGCAGCCTTCCATTCAATGCATGGATTACGCACTTCGCTGCTAATCCCAGCGCTTTCTTTGGCTTACGTTGACCATCCCGGTACTTTCCGGTAGTTTAATAGCATCGCCACAATGGGGATCGTGTACCCTGAAGGTATGGGTTTTGTGGCGATTCTTACTTGGAAATGCATCTAAACGGGTAGTCAGTGGGGTGCAATGGCTGGAATTCTAGCGGAGACTGACGGGAAGACCTTACTTTTGCTAAAGCCACGCGGCTTTTGCGCGGGCGTGGTGCGGGCGATTGACGTGGTCCGGATTGCGCTGGAGGCGTTTGGGCCGCCGATTTACGTGCGCAAAGAGATCGTCCACAACAGCTTTGTCGTCGAGGAACTGCGCGGCAAGGGCGCAATTTTCGTCGACAGCGAGGACGAAGTGCCCAACGGCGAGCGCGTGATTTACAGCGCGCACGGAGTCTCTCCGGAAGTGCGCGAACACAGCGCGCGGCGAGGCTTGCGGGTGATTGATGCGACCTGCCCGCTGGTGACTAAGGTCCATGTGGAAGCGGTGAAGTTCGCCAAGGAAGGCTATTCGCTCATCCTCATCGGGCACAAGGATCACGATGAGGTGATTGGAACGCTAGGCGAGGCTCCGCTGGTGACGCAGGTGGTGGGATCGCCGGAGCAGGTGGAGTTCTTGAGCGTGCCGAACCCGGAGCGCGTGGCTTATCTCACGCAGACAACGCTCAGCCTGGATGAGACCAAGGATATTATCGCAGCGCTGAAGAGGAAGTTTCCTAACATCAAGGGGCCGGCAGCGCAGGATATCTGTTACGCCACGGAGAACCGGCAGGTCGCGGTGAAGGAAGTGGCTTCCGAGGCGGATTTGCTGCTGGTGGTGGGATCGGAGAACAGTTCGAACTCCAACCGGCTGGTCGAAGTGGCGCGCAACCTGGGTACGAATGCGCATCTGATTGATAGTTGCATTGACATTGAGCCGGAGTGGCTGAAGGGCGTGAAGACGATTGCGCTGACGGCCGGTGCTTCGGCGCCGGAGTGCCTGGTCGAAGAGACCGTGACCTTCCTGCGCCACAAGGGATTTGACAACCTGCAGGAACTCGAAGTAATGCCGGAAAACGTGCGCTTCGGGCTGCCCCCGGAGATTGTGGAGGCGATTGCTGCCGCGCCGACGAATGCGAGCGGGGATTAGTTGGGTCGCCAAGCGGAATTGGATCTTCGCCGGAATTAGAACGAGGTGAGGAATGACGATCGATGAGCGCCTTGACCGGCTGACCGAGCGGCACGAATTCCTGACCCAAAGTGTGGAGCTTCTCGCGCGCACGACTTACGAACATAGCCAGCAGATTCACGAGCAGAGCCAGCAGATTCACGAACACAGCCAACAGATCACGGAGATCATGGAAGCTGCCGCAAGGCTCCTGCACATTGCGCAGATCCACGAACAACGCCTTACGCGGCTGGAAGGTGGCGAGCAATGATCGTCGCGGAGTCCTCGGCGAGGCAATGATCGGTTTTCTGGTCTGACTCAACGTTGCGCTTGAAACGGAGTAACGAATTCATGGAGACAAACTCCCCCGATGGCAATCTGGCTTCCGCGCCCTTAGGTTCCAACCCGCAGCTTCGCTTCGGCAAAATTGAAGGATTGGGCAGCCGCGTGGGCGCGGCGATCGCAGCCGCTAAGAAGTTTCTGTTCTCGCAGCAGCATGACGAAGGCTACTGGTGCGGCGAGCTCGAAGCCGATACCACGCTGGAATCGGATTACATCCTGCTGCACACGCTGCTGGGTACGGGGAACCCGGAGCGCTTCCAGAAGGCGGCGAACTGGATTCTGGGCCACCAGAACGAAGACGGGGGATGGAGCATCTATGCCGCCGGGCCGTCAAACGTCAGCGCATCCGTGAAAGCCTACTTCGGGCTGAAGCTGGCGGGATACACGGCGGATCATCCCGCGTTGCAACGCGCCCGCAAAAAGATTCTCGAGATGGGCGGCGTCACTGAAGTTAATACATTCACCAAGATCTACCTGTGTTTTTTTGGCCAGTATGACTACGACGCGGTTCCGGCCATTCCGCCGGAGATCGTGCTGTTCCCCAACTGGTTCTGGTTCAACATTTACGAAATTTCTTCGTGGTCGCGCGCCATCCTGGTGCCGCTGTCGATCTGCTACGCCAAGAAGCCGTTCAAGAAAATTCCGCGGGAAATGGGCGTGGAGGAGTTGTTTGTGGGAGGGATGCAGAAGTCGCGCATGCATCTGCACTGGGCGAAGAAGCTGGTTTCGTGGCGGAATTTCTTCCTGTTTCTCGACCGCATGACGCACTGGCTGGAGCGCGTGCATGTGCGGCCGCTGCGTTCGATCGCCCTGAAGAGTGCGGAGAAATGGATGCTGGAGCGCTTCGAAATGAGCGACGGGCTGGGCGCGATTTATCCCTCGATGATGAATGCGATCATCGCGCTGCGCTGCCTGGGATATTCGCTGGACGATCCGCAGGTGATTCGCGCGCTCGATGAATTTGAGAAGTTGGGGATTGAAGAGGAAGACACGTTCCGCATGCAGCCTTGCATGTCGCCGGTGTGGGATACGGCGTATGCCATGTTTGCGTTGGGCGAGGCGGGAGTTCCGGCGAACGATCCGCGGATGGTGAAGTGCGCCGACTGGATTCTGCAGAAGCAAGTGCGCAATGTGGGCGATTGGAAAGTGAAGAACAAGAAGGGACAGCCGGGCGGCTGGTACTTCGAGTTTAACAACGAGTTTTATCCGGATGTTGATGATAGCGCAATGGTTTGCCTGGGGTTGAGCCGGGTTGAGCATCCCAATGGACGCTACCAGCGCGAGTCGGTGCAGCGCGCCATTGACTGGATTTTTTCCATGCAATGCAAGAACGGGGGCTGGGCGTCGTTCGATAAAGACAACGACAAGATGGTGTTCGAGCATATCCCGTTTGCCGATCACAACGCCATGCTCGATCCGCCGACGGTGGACATTACGGGGCGCATCCTAGAGATGCTCGCGACTTATGGGTACGACAAGAATCATCCGGCGGTGAAGCGGGCGATCACCTTCATTAGAAAAGCCCAGGAGCCGGATGGCAGCTGGTTCGGGCGCTGGGGCGTCAACTACATTTACGGCACGGCGCTGGTGCTGCGCGGACTGGAAGCGATTGGCATGGACCTGCACGAGCCTTGCATTCAGCAGGGCGCGGAATGGCTGCGCATGGTGCAGAATGCCGACGGCGGCTGGGGCGAGACCGTGGGTTCGTACGACGATCCGAGCCTGCGCGGGCAGGGCGAGAGCACCCCGTCCCAAACCGCGTGGGCGATTCTGGGATTGCTCGCGGCCAACGACATCCGCAGCGATTCAGTGGCGCGCGGCGTGGCCTACCTGCTGCGCACGCAAAGAAAAGATGGGTCGTGGGATGAGCCGTTCTTTACCGGCACTGGATTCCCGCGCGTGTTTTATCTGATGTACCACCTCTACCGCGATTATTTCCCGCTGCTGGCGCTGACCACGTACGCGAAGGTGATGGAAAAGGCGGGGAGTTAGCGCGCAGTTCCAACCGTGTCGAAATATTGCAGCCGGTCGTGGGGTTCACTCCGTCGGTGAGCGTAATGGGGCATGTTACGACAGTAATCGCCGATCACTGACACCAGCGATGACAATTCTGGATATGGTCACAGCGGTTACCAACGATAGCTGCCTACCGCCTTCCTTCCCGGTGTCCAATTCAAGTATGAGGCTGCTTACCTTTGTTAAACGGGCAGTGCTGGCCATCGCCGTAATCGCGATCCTCCTATTGGCCGGAGTTTCGATCTATCTCCGGGTTGAGCAGCATCGGTTTCGTAGACAGGCTGAGAGACTGCTGTCAGACGTGCGTGACTTGGAATTGAAGAGGGCAGATGCAGCGGAGGTGCGCCTCACTGTCAGGAAGTGGGGTTTTGAGGAACGGGGTGAGCGACCAGGCGTGCCCTGTACCGCGGACGATTGCATTTACCAACTTCGACTCATGCCTCCCGCCAGGGCAAATAATCTCGCGGATCCCTTCATGTCGGGAGAGAGTGCGCGCGTTTTAGAATTGTTTGGGTTGCGTCCGACCCTCGTCGGGGCGTGGCTCCGCATCCGGGGAGGAGCACTCCGATCCGTTTCTTTCAATGTCTGGACGCTGGGACGAGGATGCGGCGAAATCGGCTGTACGCTCGTCGCTGAAGCCGGCACCTCGGGAGAGAGCGGTTGGAGTAGTCGTCAACGGCCTGAGGCCAAGCTGAGAAATTCACTGCTGCACCCGGACTATCTCGTCGGAACGTTTCCTGCTGTGCTGAATGCCGACACCGGAGGCTCGCCTTCAGTGATCATTTGGGCCGAGCTCTCGCCAGATGCGAGCGCTGCAGACATGTCGCGGTTGATGCAGTTTGATCTGAGCTGCCTGACAAGGCTTCGCTCGTGCAAAGACCGGGATCTGATGCCAACCGTCTGGGCCCAAACTGTTGCGGATACCCATGAGTCACCGAAGAGCCTGACGTGCACGCCGGAATTGTTGCGACACGTGACGCAGCTCGCGGATGTAATTGCGATCGTCAGGCCCAAAACAATCGACCTAAGCTCTCCCCGGTACGAAGGCTTACCGTCACTACTGCCGCACGCCGAAATTGTCGGCGTGATAAAGAAATCGAGGTACTCTCGACTCAGCAATGGCTTGGCGGTCAATGTTGGCGTCTACAGTCCAAATGTGACGAACACCGCCGACACGGGAGCCCCGATTCGAGCAAGCCAGCAGTATCTCTTTCTTTTGCAAGATAATTACGGCGGGAATGCGCTCTACCCATGCGGCATCCTGACTTTCAACGCTGCGAATTTGGCGATGGTGCACAATACGGCTGGTGACGGAGCAGACTGAAGGTTCGATAACTGTCGTAAGCAGGCCGTTTCACTCAAACCCCAGCGTCGCAGCCGAGGGCGCCCGCTTCCCGTGCATTCTTCCGACCCTACAGTTGTCCGAACTGTTTATACTGATCCCGGATGCAGTTCGAGTGGGATCTACGGAAAGAAGTCTCGAACCGGCGTAAGCACGGCGTTGGGTTTCGGGAGGCCGCAACGGTCTTCGGTGATCCTCTGGCGACGACTTTTCCAGATCCTGATCATTCAGCATTCGAAGAGCGCTTCCTCACCATTGGAGAGTCGGCAAGTGGGCGAGTGCTGGTTGTGGCCCACAGCGAGAGTGGCGAGAATATGCGAATCATCAGTGCGCGGCGGGTCACGCGCCGCGAGAGGGAATTCTATGAAGAAGCCCGTTAGTCGCCGAAACCATGATGGGATGAGGTCTGAGTACGACTTTGCCTCGATGAAGGAAGGAGTCCGGGGCAAACATTACCGGGATTATCGAAACGGGACGAACGTCGTTCTGCTTCAGCCTGACGTTGCCGAGGCGTTTCCTACGGAGGATGCCGTAAACGAAGCCCTGCGGGGAATACTCACCACAACGCGTGCCGTGCGTCGTACCGGGGGGCTGTCTGACCGTGCGGTAGGGGCGACTCCGAACGCATCCAAACCCTACCGCCGCAAATAATTGGTTTGTACATCGGCTTGTCGCTCGGGATAGCTGTCTGGATTAAGATGCCGACCCCTTCATGAAAGCTTTCGTCACTGGCGCTACCGGATTCCTTGGATCTCATGTCGCCCGCGTTCTTGCGAATCAAGGCGCGGAGCTGCGGCTGCTAGTGCGGCCAACCAGCAATCTCAAAAATTTGGAAGGGCTGAAGGCTGAGACCGCCACCGGCGATCTGCGCGACGCTGCTTCCCTCGAAAAAGCCATGTCCGGCTGCGACACGGTGTTTCACGTCGCGGCTGACTACCGGCTCTGGGTGCGCGATCCGGAGGAGATGTACCGCTCCAACGTCGAGGGGACGCGGGCGATTCTGGAGGCGGCGCGGAAGAACGGCGTGCGACGCGTGGTGTATACCTCAAGCGTAGCGACCATGGGATTTACCAGTGATGGGCATCCCGCGAATGAGGATTCCCCCGTTTCGCTGGCCGACATGATCGGGCCTTACAAGCGGTCGAAGTTTATGGCGGAGCAGGTAGCGCTGGAGGCGGGTCGCAGCGGGATGCATGTGGTCACGGTGAATCCGACGACGCCGGTGGGAGAGCAGGATGTGAAGCCAACGCCGACCGGACGGATTGTCGTCGATTTCCTGAAGCGCAAGTTTCCCGCTTACGTGGAAACGGGATTGAACCTGGTCGATGTGCGGGAATGCGCGCGGGGGCACGTGGCGGCATTGGAAAAAGGGAAGTCGGGCGAGCGCTATATTCTGGGCGGAGAAAATCTTACGCTGAAGCAACTTCTCGACACTCTCGGAAAAATATCAGGGCTGCCCTCGCCGAAGGTGAAGTTGCCCTATTTCTTCGCGCTCGCCGCGGGAGTGGTCGACGAAACGGTGACAGGGCGCTTATTGCACCGCGAGCCCCGGGCCACCGTCGATACAGTGCGCATGGGGAAGAAAAAAATGTTTGCCAGTTCCGCCAAGGCGGAGCGGGAACTGGGGTGGAAGATCGTGCCGGTGGAAAGTGCCTTGCGGCGGGCGGTACAGTGGTTCAGGGACAACGGGTATGTCAACGGATATGTCTAAGATCGCCATTGTGGCCGCGCTGGAGCGCGAAGTGCGTCCTCTGATTAAGGAGTGGCGCGTCAGCGAGAAAGAAGCCGGCGGCAGACGTTTTCGATTCTTCGAGAAGGACGACATTGTTCTGGTTTGCGGTGGAATCGGAGCAGAAGCGGCGCGGCGGGCGGCGGAGGCGGTGATCGCGCTTTACGCGCCCAAGGTGGTCTGTTCAGCCGGCTTCGCCGGAGCGCTTGATCCGGACCTGCGAGTGGCGGATATCATTCAGCCCCGGCGCGTGATCAATGCGAGCGACGGCAGCAGCGTGAACCTGAATCGGGGCGAAGGCGTGCTGGTCAGCTTCGGAGCGGTAGCGAGCCCGGCGCAGAAGGCGAAGCTGAGAGATTCGTTTTCCGCGCAGGCGGTTGACATGGAAGCGGCCTCGGTAGCGCGCGCGGCAGAAGCCCGTGGAGTTGGATTCGCGGCGGTGAAAGTGATTTCCGACGAATTCGATTTCAGCTTTCCGGCGATGGAGCGGTTCGTCGATCCCAGCGGACGTTTTCTGGAAGGTCGATTCGCCTGGTTCGCCGCTGTGCGGCCGTGGCTTTGGCCACAGGTTCTGCGGTTGGCGCGGAACAGCGGCCGAGCCTCGCGCGCACTGTGCGACTGGCTGCGAAAAACGGACGTGGCATCGACTCCGGTTTCTTCCGATGCTCAGTCCCTGGAGGCGATGAACCGCCAATGAGGCGAGAGGCCATCTCGATTCTCGCGTGGGTCATGATGGCAGCGCCGTTGCTCGGCCAGAATACTCCGCCCACCACCCTGTATGCCGAGAGCTTCCGGCAGGGCTCAACCCACATCACCGAGGAGAGCTTCGACGCGAGCCTTAGTCCGGCGAATCCGACGTACCGGGAGCGCATTAAGGATTCGACGGGCAACGATCGCTACGAGATGACGATCACGCCGCTGGTGCTGGAGGGCGGCAACCAGATCACGTCGTGGCGAGTGTCGCTCAAGGATTTGCGTCACACGATCTACAACAACATTCTTGTGGCGGACCAGGTGCCATCGCCGGATGCGAAGAACAATCTGTGGTGGCTGAACCCGAACCGGTTCAGTGCAGTGCCGATTCGCGCCAGGCGGATTATGAAGGTCGACGGATTCTATGTGGTGATCCAGGTGAAGGATATGCACTTCACCCCGCTGGATTCGCCGTATCTGGATTCGATGACCGTGCAGTTTGCCTTCACCAATCGCGATCCCCGATCAGGTCAGTAAGCCCGGCAAGTGAGGTCCAGCGCCCCGGCAAACATTTCATTGGCGGATCAGGTACGCGCGCAAAAGGGTGTGGGCGGGTTCATCTATAATTAAGAAAGATGTTCAGTTTAATGGCATTCTCCTAAACACAATGCACTTCTTCCCCTTGCTGGTAGTGTTCGTCGGCGGCGAAATCGTCGACATGCTTTCCAACACCGGCCCGGTGGCCAAGCTGGTTCTGGTTGCGCTGCTGGCCTTCAGCCTGGTTTCGTGGGCGATCATCCTGACCAAATGGAGCCTGCTGCGGCGGGCGCGGATGCAGAGCGGGCGATTCGTGCGTGCCTTTCGCAAGGCGCAGCGACTGCCAGATATGGCGGCCGTGGCCGAGCAGTTCAAGCCCAGCCCGCTGGTGGGCGTATTCGAGGGCGGATATGAAGAATACAAGCGGCAGGCCGTGACCTCGGGGACGATTCGGAATCTGCTGTCGATCCAGCGCGGGATGCAGATTGGGGCATCGGAGGAAATCACGCGGCTCGAGCGGAATATGCCGTGGCTGGCGATTACGGCCGCCGTGACGCCGTTTGTCGGATTGTTCGGCACGGTGTGGGGCATCATCGATGCGTTTCAGGGATTGGGCACGGCGGGCGCGGCGACGCTGCGGGCGGTGGCTCCCGGCATTTCGGAAGCTTTGATTACCACGGCGGCCGGATTGGCGGCGGCGATTCCGGCGGTGATAGCCTATAACCTGATTGGCGCGTCGATCCGCGAGCTTGCCGCCCGCAGCGACGATTTTGCCCTTGAATTCCTCAATGCGGTAGACAGCCAGGCCGCGACCCAGGTTTCGGCGGAGACGAAGCGCTGATGGCCTTTACTACCTCCAACGGACGCACCCAGTCGGCGCTGGCGGATATCAACATCACCCCGCTGGTGGACGTGGTGCTGGTGCTGCTGATCATTTTCATGGTCACGGCGCCGGTGCTGCAGTCGGGAATTGACGTCAGCGTGCCGAAAACGAAAACAGTGCGCGAGATCACGCAGGAACGCCTGGTGATCACGATCAATAAAGATCAGCGTGTCTTTTTGGGTAACGACGCCATCAATATTAATGAGATTGGAGGCAAGTTGCGCCAGAAGATTCGGGATCCGCGCAACCAGTTTATTTTTGTGCGCGCCGACGAAAATGTTCCCTTCGGCGCCTTTGCCACGGTGATGGATGCCGTGAAACAGGCGGGGATTACCAACGTCAGCATCGTGACCCAACCTCTCGTGCAAAATGGCAGCAAACGCTGAAATCTATTTCGAGCATGACCGCTGGGCCCGCGCGCTGGCGTGGTCGGCGGGATTGCATGTGGGAATCACCGCATTTGTGCTGATCTTTTCGCTGGTTCTTTCCGGACGAAGCGGTGACACCTGGGGCGCGGGCGGGGGCGGGGAAGCCATCGGCGCGACCCTGGTCAGCACGGTTCCGCTGCCCGCTAATCCTACCCAGACACAGAACGTGCTGGCGAACGAATCGAAGGGGCTGACTCAGTCACAGCCCAAGATTGAAGAGAAGGCGCCCGACGCGATCGAGATTCAGGGCAAGAACGCAAAGATAAAGCCAAAACCGAAGAAGAAGCAGGAGACGGTCACTAAGGAAAAGCCGCAACCCGCGCCCGAAGAAGAGAATAATCAGGTCGCGTTCGGAGAAGGCGGTCCGGTCAGCGGGCCTTACGGAACATTCAGCGCCGGGGGCGCCAAAGGTGGTTTCGGAATCACCGGAGGCGGCGGTGATTTTGGCACAAAGTACGCCTGGTACGTGCACGTGATTCAGCAGAAGGTGGCAGACAACTGGCTGAAGTACGAGGTTGATCCGAGAATCACGACCGCCCAGCGCGTGTACATCACTTTCGATATCGCGCGCGACGGCCATCCTGCGAACGTGCAGGTGGAGCAGTCCAGCGGCGTGCCTTCGCTGGATATATCCGCGGTGCGGGCGCTGCAGCGCATCGATACTTTCGGTCCCTTGCCACAGGATTATTCAGGCAGCAAGATTTCAGTGGAATACTGGTTCGACTACAAGAGGTAAACGCGTAGAGTAAATACGCAGGCAGAATCGAAAAAAGTAACCGGCATTGAGTCAGTCGGAGAGGGAAGAATCCTTGCAAAGTGTTTCCTATCGGGATACGATATTATCGTACGGAGTATGTTTCTCCCCCAAACGGATGGACGAGAGCGCTAGACCAACTTTCCGCCGACGGCCCCGCAGCATCCTCGGCCTTTTGATCGCGCTGGTCCCGATTGTTCTCTTCCTTTTCTCTTCCACACTTTTCGCTCAGGACTGGGTCAAGACGGGCACGAGCCTTGGGGTGGAGAAGGTGCGGCTGGCCGTTCCTGACTTCAAGCCTTCGACCAACGATCCGCAGAACGCCGCGCTGCTCACCACTTTCAATAACACGCTGTGGAACGACCTCGACGTCTCCGGCGTAGTCGAGCTGGTGTCGAAGAGCTTTTATCCCCTGCAGGTTCCGGGGCAGCCGCCGGAAGTCAATTTCCTGATGTGGAACGTGCCTCCTCCCAATGCAGCCATGCTGGCATTCGGCAATCTGGGTGTGGCCGCGGGAAAACTGACGGTGCAAGGCTGGCTCTACGACGTGAAGAATACCCAGTCCCCCCAGGTTCTGGGCAAGCAATACCAGGACACGGCCAGCGATGCTTCGGCGCGCCTGATGGCCCACAAGTTCGCCGACGAAATTATTTTTCGACTGGGCGGGGGCATTACCGGAATTGCCGAGACGCAGATTTATTTTGTGAGCGACCGGACCGGGCACAAAGAAATTTGGTCGATGGACTATGATGGCTCGAACCAGCGCCAGCTTACTCATCTGGGCTCGATTTCGTTGTCGCCGCGCGTATCGCCAGACGGATCGCGCGTGGCCTTCAGCAGTTTGACCAAAAGCGGCTGGGAGATCATGATGTACTCGCTCGACCTGAACCGGACGGTGAGTTTTCCCCACATGGGGGGAACGAATCTGTCGCCGGCATGGTCGGGGGACGGAACCAAGCTGGCGTTTTCGTCGTCGCGCGGCGGCTCGTCGGAAATTTATGTGGCGGATGGGTCCGGCGGGAATCTACACCGCATGACCACGGCTGGCGGGCCCGATGTTTCGCCGGTGTGGAACCGGAAGACGAACGCGCAGATCTCCTTTGTCAGCGGGCGCACGGGATTGCCGCAGATTTATACAATGGAGGCCGACGGCACCAACCAGCAGCGCATGACCGATCAGGGCTATGCCGTGTCGCCGAACTGGGCGCCCAACGGCCAGTTTCTTTCGTTTGCCTGGGTGCGGAAGTATGGCCCGGGCGAGCCGGGCGCGTCCGATCTTTACCTGATGGATATCGCCAGCAAGCAGTGGGTGCAGCTCACGCACGACGGCGGGCGCAACGACTTTCCTTCCTGGTCGCCGGATGGACGGCACATCGTGTTCCAGTCCAGCCGGTCGGGCAAGGAAGAAATCTGGACCATGCTGGCCGACGGCACTAAAATCCAGCAACTGACTTTTACGGGACGCAACACCCAACCCAATTGGAGTTGGAAATAGTAAATACGCTTCGTCTGACCCTGGAGGTAAGCCTCTGGGATCGCAGGGAGGAAATAAAGTGAAGCATCAAAGCAAGAAGTGGTTTCTGCTGATCGTTGCACTCAGCGCCATACTGACGCTTGGCGCTTGCAAAAAGAAAGCGGCCCCGCCGCCGCCCCCACCCCCGCCGGCACCCCCGGCCCCAACCGCTTCCATCTCGGTGAGTCCGAACGCCATTCAGGCGGGACAGTCCGCGACGCTGACCTGGCAGACCAGCAATGCCACCGACGTTTCGATCGACGGCATCGGAGCTGTCCAGCCCAACGGTTCGCAGAGCGTGTCTCCGACCGATTCCACGACCTATCATTTGACGGCCAAGGGAGCGGGTGGCTCGCAGGAAGCGACCGCGCGGCTCACAGTCACCCAAGCGCCCCCACCCCCGCCGCCTCCGACTCCGACGGTCACGGACGAGGACTTGTTCGGCCAGAACATCAAGGATGTCTACTTCGATTACGACAAGTCTGACATTCGTGCCGACCAGCAGTCTTCGCTCCAGGCCGACGTGGCGTTCCTCAATCAGCACGGCAATATCAACTTCACGATTGAAGGACACTGCGACGAGCGCGGCTCGACCGACTACAACCTGGCTCTGGGTGACAAGCGCGCCAACGCGGTGAAAAACGCGTTGACTTCGGCCGGCCTCAGCGCCAGCCGCATCAAGACCATCAGCTACGGTAAGGAAAAACCCTTCTGCACAGAAAGCAACGAAGCTTGCTGGCAGCAGAACCGCCGTGGCCATCTTGTCTATCAGAAGTGAGGATTGAGCGGGGGGACGCCGACGGCGTCCCCCGGTTCATCTTGCGCGGAAGAGCGCATTCGTGTGCCCCGAAAGCGCGGCGCGCTGAAGAATTGCCGGCACCCCCATTGCGCATTCCGGTTCCCGTGCGCCCTTTCTGCGTAAATCCTCACAGCCTTGTGGGACAATCAAGACATCTAACAAGATTGGCGGTTCAGGGAATCCTCTATGAAACCACATCGTATTTCCGTGCTTTTCGCGTTGTTGTTGGTGCTCTGCCTGGGACTGGCTCCAGTTTCGGGGGCGAACAAAGACATGGTGCAGTTGCAGACGCAGGTGCAGCAACTGCAGGAACAAATGACGGCCATGCAGCGCGGCTTCGACGAGCGCATGGGCGTCATGAAGAACCTGGTCGAGACGGATACAGACGCGGTCAATAAAGTGGTGACAGCTATCAACGGCCTGCAAACCTCGATGGCCAAGCAGCAGGGAGACGTGGGGTCGAAGGCTGACCAGCTTTCCGGGCAGATTCAATCGCTCAACGACACCCTGGATGAATTGAAGGTGCGCCTGGCCAAGGTCAGCAAGCAACTGGAAGACATGCAGGCGGCGCAGCAGAGTCAGGCGGCGCAGACGGCCACGCAGCAAGCGCAGCAGCAGGCGGCAGCGACGGCGCCGCCTCCGGACGTCCTCTACAACAATGGCGTGCGTGATTACAACGGTGGCAACAACGATCTGGCCACACAGGAATTTTCGGAGTACATCAAGTTCTATCCCAACACCGATCTGGCCGGAAACTGCTATTTCTATCTCGGCGAGGTTCAGTTTCGTCAGGGTAACTACCAGGCGGCGGCCCAGAGCTACGACCAGGTGCTGCAGAACTTTCCCAGCGGAACCAAGACTGCGTCAGCGCAGCTGAAGAAGGGATTCGCTCTGATCGAACTCGGCAAGCAGGATGACGGGGTCGGCGACCTGCGGCATGTGATCCAGCGCTATCCGCACTCTCCGGAGGCGCTGCAGGCACGGGACCGGCTGCGCAAGCTGGGTGTTGCGACCACGGGGAAATAATTTCGGGAGATGCGGATTGAAGCCGCGTGGACGGGCGTAAACTGATCTTGTAAGAAATTGTTGCCGAGGTTTCATCATGCATAAAACGGACGACCAGGACACAGCGAAAGGCGCCACCGAAGCTGAGGATCACAAAGTACCGGGGAACATCGGCTTGCAAGAACAGCTTGGTCATCGCGATCAGGACCCGATGTTGAAAGACGCAGACTCGGATTTTCCCGAGCCTGGGCAAAATCCCGAACACAGCGGCGAGCCACGGAAGACCGCGTAAACCAGATTATTGAACAGAAACGCGAAAGGCCCTCTTGTGGAGGGCCTTTAGTCGTTTCGCCTGAATGTTGCGAGCTAGCGCAGTTCTTCCATCACTGCATCGAGCACTTCCTTCCCCGGCCGCGTCATCGAATCGGGCAGCGTGGCCAACGGTTGGTCGACAACGTTCAGCATGTCGATGAAGTTGGGAGCTTCCGGATTCACATAGAACACGCCGGTCAGCACTTCGCCCTTGTCGTGAGCTTCGGTGAGGCGGGTGATGGCGCGAATCTTGTCGGTCGGATCGTAGTCTTCTTCCAGCTTGCGCAGGCGCAGGTGCGAGCCGTCGTGCATGGTGACTTCGACGGTCGAGCCGGGATCGTATTCCACGTCAATGTCCTCGAAGTGGGGAACGAAGCTGACGTCCTGCAAAGTCTCTTCATGTTCTTTCACGTATTTATAGGACTTGGTCGAGCCCTCGTGATCGTTGAAGGTGACGCAGGGCGAAACCACGTCGAGCATGACCGTGCCCTTGTGTGCGATCGCAGCCTTGAGCATGGCGCTGAGCTGGCGCTTGTCTCCGGAGAACGAGCGGCCGACCAGCGTGGCGCCGAGTTGGATGGCGAGCGCGCAAGTGTCGATCGGCGGAAGGTCGTTGACCACGCCGGATTTCAGCTTCGAACCCAAGTCAGCCGTGGCCGAGAACTGGCCCTTGGTGAGGCCGTAGACGCCGTTGTCTTCAATGATGTAAATGATCGGCAGATTTCGGCGCATGAGGTGGACGAACTGGCCGATGCCGATGGAAGCGGTATCGCCGTCGCCGCTAACGCCGATGCAGATCAGCTTGTGGTTCGCCAGCAGGGCTCCGGTAGCGACCGAAGGCATGCGGCCGTGCACGGCGTTGAAACTGTGCGAGCGATTCATGAAGTACGCCGGAGTTTTCGAAGAACAGCCGATGCCGCTCGGCTTGATGAGCAGTTCAGGCTGCACGCCCATCTCGTACATTGACTCGATGATGCGCTCCGAGATCGCGTTGTGGCCGCAGCCGGCGCAAAGCGTGGTCTTGCCGCCTTTATAGTCCATGACGGTGAGGCCGATGCGGTTGGTCTTTGGTCCGGGTGCGGCTGCGCCGGGCTCGACGGTTGTGGTCGACATTTATTTCCCCTCCATGCTGGTCAGTTCGTCGGTGATGGACCGCGCGTCCAGCGGCAGTCCGGTGATGTGGGCGATGCTGCGCAGGCGCGGGGTCAGCTCCGGTTTGAGGTCGAGTTTGAGCAGGGTCAGCATTTGCGCGTCGCGGTTTTGCTCGACCAGATAAATGCGGTCGTGCTGCTCGACGAACTCGTGCACTTCGCGGCTGAAGGGATACGCCTTGAGGCGCAGGTAGTCAGTCTCAACGGCGTATTCGTCGCGCAGCTGATCGCGGCTCTCAGTAATGCCCCAATGCGAGGTTCCGTAGCCGATAATTCCGATTTTCGCGTTCTTGCCTTTCGTGATCTCCGGCCGCGGAACGAAAGAGCGCGCGGTTTCGAACTTGCGGTTCAGGCGCTCCATGTTGTTCTCGAAGTCGTCGGCACGCTCGCTGTATTGGGCTTTCTCGTTGTGGCCGCTGCCGCGCGCGAAGTACGCCGCCGCGGGATGGATGGTTCCCGGCAGCGTGCGGTAGCCGATGCCGTCTCCGTCGACGTCTTTGTAACGGGCGAATCCGCCCAGTCGGTCGAGATCTTCCTTGCTGAGCACCTTGCCGCGATTGATAGGCGTTGTCGGATACTCAAACGGATCAGACATCCAGTTGTTCATGCCGAGATCGAGATCGGACATAACGAACACCAGCGTCTGAAATTGCTCGGCCAGGTTGAACGCTTCGGGCGCCATGCTGAAGCACTCGGATACGGAGCAGGGAAAGAGCATGATGTTCTTCGTATCGCCATGCGAGAGGAATGCCGTCGAAAGAATATCGCCCTGGGAAGTGCGCGTCGGCAGGCCGGTAGAGGGGCCTACGCGCTGGATGTCCCAGATCACGCCGGGTACCTCGACGTAGTAAGCGAGTCCAGCGAATTCCGACATCAGCGAAATGCCCGGACCGGCGGTGGCCGTCATGCTGCGCGCGCCCGCCCAGCCTGCGCCGATCACCATGCCAATGGCGGCCAATTCATCCTCGGCCTGCACGATGGCGAAGGTCGCTTTGCCGTCGGGGCCGATGCGGTATTCCTTCATGTACTCAATCATCGTCTCGACCAGCGACGACGACGGAGTGATCGGGTACCAGGTAACGACCGTGCATCCGGCGAACATGCAGCCGAGAGCGGCTGCGGAGTTGCCGTCAATGATGATCTTGCCGGCGGTCGCGTTCATGCGCTCGATGTAGAATGCCCCGCGCTTCTGCAAGTTGGCCTTCGCATAATCGAACCCGGCTTGGGCCGCGGCCAGGTTTAGATTGGCGGCCTTCACTTTCTTCGCGAACTGTTTGCGGATCGCCTTCTCAACCTCACCCATTTCGATGGTGAGCAGGCTGGCGACCACGCCGACGTACACCATGTTCTTGACCAGCTTGCGCAGCTTGGCTTCGGGACACACAGCGGCGACCAGCTTGTCATAAGGAACGGAATAAAAGATGAGATCGTCGCGCAGCTTGTGCAGAGCGAGGGGCTCGTCGTAGAGCACCGCTGCCCCGGGAGCCAGCGACATGGTGTCTTCCACGGCCGTCTCGGAATTCATGGCGACCAGAAAATCGATTTCCTTCTTGCGGCCGATGTAGCCGTGCTTGTTGGCGCGGATCGTGTACCAGGTCGGAAGGCCAGCAATGTTCGAGGGGAACATGTTTTTGCCGGAGACCGGTACGCCCATCTGGAAAATGCTGCGCAGCAGCACCGTGTTTGAACTCTGCGAGCCGGAACCATTGACCGTCGCGACCTGAATGCTCATGTCGTTGACGATGCGTTTCTGCCCCACGCCTCCGGACGATTCCCGGGGCGCGACATCCGTAGTGGCCATTCCAATACCTTCCTTCAATTAGCGGGCTGAACCCTGTCGCCCTTGATTTGTGGATTGCAGTGGAGGAAACAGTTCATTATAACGGCGGAGTCAGCGCTGCGTCGCGTCAAATTGCTCGCCTGTAGCGGGGAGGAACCTGTTTTGGAAACGGGACAAGCCGTGAATTCAACCTTCTGTCTTGTAGAACTGGGCCATGTTACGAAATTTATTATATCGGGACACGAGCAATTCAGCAGGGGGGATTTTCTTAAGTGCGGCGTAATGTTTCTGCAGGCTGGCGTCGAGCAAGTTGGCTGCGGCTTCGTGGTCGCGGTGGGCTCCGCCTTCTGGCTCGGGAACAATGTCGTCGATGCAGCCCAGTTCGCTGAGGTCGGTCGCGGTAATGCGCATGGCCTCGGCGGCGAGTTCTTTCTTGGTCGCGTCGCGCCACATGATGGCGGCGCAGCCCTCCGGAGAGATGACGGAATAAATTGAGTTTTCCATCATCAGCACACGGTCGGCTACGGCGATCGCCAGCGCCCCGCCGCTGCCGCCGACGCCAATCACGGTCGCAATGATGGGGACTTCAAGCCGCGCCATTTCGCGGAGATTGTAGGCGATCGCTTCGGCCTGCCCGCGTTCTTCCGCATGGATGCCAGGGTAGGCGCCGTCGGTGTCGACCAGGGTAAAGATGGGGCGGCGGAATCTCTCGGCGAGTTGCATGATGCGAATCGCCTTGCGGTAGCCCTCAGGGTGCGGCGTGCCGAAGTTGCGGTAGACCCGCTGCTTCATGTCGCGGCCCTTCTGGGTGGCGACGATCAGCACTTCGTCGCCGTGGAATCGCGCCATGCCGCAGATGATGGCGGCATCGTCGCCAAAGCTGCGATCGCCGTGAATCTCGCTGAAGTCGGTGAAGACGCGCTCGATGTAGTCGAGCGACTGAGGACGCTGCGGATGCCGCGCCAACTCGGTTTTCTGCCAGGCGGTCGGTGGCGCATTCATTTCGATCCTCAGAGTCTCGATGCGGTTCTGCAGTTTGACGATCTCTCGGCGGGTGGCATCATCGGCGCCGGGATGTTCCAGTGCGGCGACCTGGCGCTCGATTTGCTCCAACTCCTGCTGTACTTTTTCAGTGGCGGCCATGCTTTATGAATAGCCCTGTCATCCTGAGCGAAGCGAAGGATCCCTCGCTAGCCTGCACTGCCGATGGCTCTCAAGGGAGTTTCCACCACCGCCTCAGGTTCGCCTTGTGGCCGCGCCGGACTCAGTTGGAGTCACTAGCTAATCTTGCGATAGCTATTGCGCCCACACAGCTGCTCGACTCGCGCGATGAACGCACGATCCGGCATCACATTATAGCCTTCCGCTTCCATCACTACCATGAAATCGTCCAGGCGTTCCACATCGAACAATACTTTAGCATCGCCTTTTCTTTCCAGAAACAGTGCGTGTAAGTCGTCAACGGTGGACTCTGAGGTGGTCTCAAGCGGGATGCGAATGCGGATGTAGCTAGGAAGCGCAACCTTGGCTTCTTCCAGCGGCTGGATTTCCGCCGCCGTGATCTTCGGGTTGGCGCCTTCCTCGATGCGCACTCCGGCTTTCACCAGCACGGGCACTTCGAGTTTCACTTTCTCGCCGATCTTCTTGTAGGCCTCGGGAAAAACGATCATGTCGATCGACCCCGACATGTCTTCGAGCGTGGCCTGGGCGTAGTAATCGCCCTTCTTCGATTTGAGCACTCGCACGTTGCCGATGATTCCGGCAGTCACAATGGTCTCATCTTTGCCGGTCGACTTGGTCATGGCGGCGATTTCTTCGACGCTCAGCGCTTGCAGGTCAGAGAGTTTGTCTTTGTATTTCTGCAGAGGATGGCCGCTGATGAAAAACCCGAGAATTTCTTTTTCGGCGGTGAGCCGGGTGTGCTCGTCCCAGTCAGGAATGTTGGGCAGTTTGTCGTTGTGCGACTCGGTGTCTTCCTGCTGAAACACTCCAAACAGGCCGTGCTGGCCCGATTCGGCGTCTCGCTGGGCTTTCTGCGCCTGCTCCATCGCCTTGTCGAGGACGGCCATCAATTGGGCGCGCCGGCCCATGGAGTCCATCGCGCCGCTCTTGATCAACGACTCCAGCACGCGCTTGTTGAGCAGTCGCAGGTCGACGTTCTCGCAGAATTCAAAAATCGATTTGAAGCGTCCGAGTTTCTTGCGGGCGGCCACGATCGATTCGATGGCATTGCCGCCGACATTCTTCACCGCGGCCAAGCCGAAGCGGATCGATTCTCCGTGAGGCGTAAAGTTGGCGTCGGAGACGTTAATATCGGGAGCTTCCACGGCAATGCCCATCTCGCGGCACTCATTGATGTACTTAACGACGTCATCGGTTGAGCCGGTCACCGAAGTCAGCAGGGCCGCCATGAACTCGACGGGATAGTGCGTCTTCAAATAGGCCGTGTGGTAGGCGAGCAGGGCATACGCCGCCGAGTGGGACTTATTGAAGCCGTATCCGGCGAACTGCGCCATGAGATCGAAGATCTTCTCGATCTTCTTGGGCGGAAATTTTCGCTGCGCGGCGCCTTCCACGAAACGTTCGCGTTGCTGCGCCATCTCTTCGGCTTTTTTCTTGCCCATGGCGCGGCGCAGCAGGTCAGCTTCACCCAGCGAGTAGCCCGCCAGGCGGTTGGCAATCTGCATCACCTGTTCCTGATAAACGATCACGCCCAAAGTTTCCCGCAGAATCTCCTGCAATTCCGGCAACTCGTATTCAACTTTCTTGCGGCCGTGTTTGCGGTCAATGAAGTCGTCGATCATGCCGCCCTGGATCGGGCCGGGCCGGTACAGTGCGTTGAGAGCCGTGAGGTCCTCGATGGAATTCGGTTGGTATTTTCGCAGCACATCGCGCATGCCGTGCGATTCAAACTGGAAGACGCCGGAAGTCAGTCCTTTATAGAAAACTTTTTCGTAGGTTGCGTGATCTTCCAGCGGAATCTGTTCGAGCGTGATGGCCGTGCCGCGCGTCTGCGCGATCAACTTCAACGCGTCGGTGAGAATCGTGAGCGTGGTCAGGCCGAGGAAGTCCATCTTGAGCAGGCCCAACTTGTCGATGGCGACCATGTCGAAGGCGGTCACAATTTCGTCGTTCTTGGTGCGGTGCAGCGGAACCAGATCTGTGAGCGGGCGTGGGGAGATCACGACTCCGGCGGCGTGAACCCCGGAATTGCGCACCATCCCTTCCAGCTTTTTCGCGGTCTCGAACAACTCGCGGATCTGGCCGTCTTTCTCGATCGCCTCGCGCAGTTGGGCAGAATCTTCGATGGCCTGCTCCAGCGTGATGTTCAGCTGAGTGGGGACCATCTTCGCGATGCGGTCGACGTCGGCGTAAGGGATGTCCATAGCGCGGCCAACATCTTTGATCGCGGCTTTCGCGGCCATGGTGCCGAAGGTTATGATCTGCGCGACGTTGTCGCGGCCATATTTCTGCGTGACGTACTGGATGACCTCGCCGCGGCGGTTCATGCAGAAATCGATGTCGATGTCGGGCATCGACACGCGCTCGGGATTCAGGAAGCGCTCAAACAGCAATTCATGCTGCAGCGGATCGATGTCAGTAATGCGCAGCGCATAGGAAACGAGCGAGCCGGCGGCCGATCCGCGGCCCGGGCCTACAGGGATGTCGTGTTCGCGGGCGTAGCGAATGAAGTCCCAGACAATCAGGAAGTATCCGGGGAACTGCATCTGCTGGATGATCGCGAGTTCACGCTCCAGCCGCTGCTCATAGTCGGCGATGGAATGCTTCAGCTTGCCCTGCTCGTGCAGCGGCCGCAGGGTTTCCATGCGGCGGGCAAAACCTTCGCGGGTTACGTGGACGAAGTAGCTGTCGATGGTGTAGCCGGGCGGAACCTCGAACTGCGGAAATGGATTCGCCACTTTCTCAAGACGAAGACTGCAGCGTTCGGCGATGTCCAGCGTGCGCGTGAGTACCTGCGGCGAATCCTTGAACACGCGGTACATCTCGTCGTGGTTCTTGACGAAGAACTGGTTCCCCTCAAACTTCATGCGCCCGGTGTCGTGGATCGACTTGCCGGTCTGGATACACAGCATCACGTCCTGCGCGTGGGCGTCGTCTTCGCAGAGGTAGTGGCTGTCGTTGGTAGCCACCAGCGGCAGGCCAAGATCTTTCTCTAGCTGGAACAGGCCGGGATGGATGCGGTGCTCCATCTCCAGGCCCTGATCCTGAATTTCGAGATAGAAATTCTCTTTGCCGAAAATGTCGGCAAAGGTTCCGGCAGCGGCGCGGGCGGCGTCGTAGTTATTCTCCATCAGGCGCTCGGCGACTTCGCCTTTCAGGCATCCGGAGAGGCCAATCAAGCCGCGGGAATGTTCGGCGAGAAACTTTTTGCTCACGCGCGGCTTGTAATAGAAGCCGTGCAGCGAGGCCTCTGACGTGATCTTGACCAGATTGCGGTAGCCTTCTTCATTTTCGGCGAGGACGAGCAGATGGTTGTAGGTGTCGCCTTCGGGCGCGGCACGGTGGTCATCTTTCTTGCAGATGTAGAGCTCGCAGCCGACGATCGGCTTCACGCCGGCATGCTTGGCCGCGTTGACGAAGTGGACTGCGCCAAAAATGTTGCCGTGGTCGGTCATGGCCACGGCGGGCATCCCAAGGTCTTTCACCCGCTGGCAAAGTTTTTCGACATCACAGGCGCCGTCGAGCAGGGAGTAGTCGGTGTGCAGGTGCAGGTGGACGAATTGAGACATGGGTCTATGGATAGTCTAACGCAAAGGAGATGGGGGAAAGGTGTGGACTCCTGTGCGTTTCGGGGGATAAACCATCGCACTAGAACCCGTCCGAGCCGAGGCGATGGTTCGGCGGCCCTCAGAAACACAGACTTGCATGAGTGATGTATACTTTCTCAAATTCGAAGCGCCAAGAAGTCAATTCCCCGGGTCATCTCGTAGGGTTTGGAGGCCGTATGGGAGTGCTCCGGTCCGACGAATTCAAGGACGATCCAAAGCTGGAAGCATGCGCAACGACGCCCAGCGCACACCTGCTGGTTGGCACGCCTCCGGGGCCGCACATCTTAAAGATTCAACTGGCGCTGGAGCGTCTGGTGCCTGGGGGCCCGGCAATCTCCGCCGCTGAAAAATCGTCCATGTCGTATGGCCTCACGACCGCCGCCGCAGTGCTGAACTACAAGAGAACGCACGTTCCACCCATCATCAATTTCAGTTACCAGAGCGCTCCCGACGCAATCGTTGGCCAGATGACGATCAAGGCCATGGACGACGACTTGGAGGGTACACCCCTTCCTGATCGCGACGCCGTCGCCGATCGCGCCCTTGCCGCAAGCCGCGCCTCGTTGCACCTGGCGCTGAACCACCTCAAGAACCTGCGCAACGATATAAACGCTTTGCCCGCCTCCTCTGATCCGGCCTTCAGTGGTGCGATGGCAATCCTGCTTTCGAAACATAGGAGAAACATCGCCGTCGTAGCCAAGCGTATGATGCTGACCCCGGATCCGAGCAGCGCGGCCTTCCGCGATGCGCTCGACAAAGTGATTGCGCTTTGTGACCGCAATCTCGCCCAGGCCAAGACCATTCTTGCGGCAGGTACTACTGGCTTGTGCGATCCATCGAATGCCCGCAATGCCGCCGGCTTGCCCCATGCCTGGACCCTCGCCAGCCAGCCCGACCCGAAGACCCATTTGTGCGAGCCATTCTTTACTTCAGACCCGCTCGATCTGCAACGCGACGTGATTACTCATGAATATTTCCACCTTCAAGGATTGTTGGATATCTCAGTCAACAACACGGCTGACGCACTTCGCAATGCCAACACGATTGCGCAGATCGTTGCGTTCTTGGCAGACCGCTTCCGGCAGGTAAACTCAGACGGCAACGAGCGCGCCGTTCCTCCGCTTCCTGCTCCATGACAGGCATCGCGTGGCAGCGAGCATTTTTTATTGCACAGTCAGTTCGGTGGGGTTAGAGAGAAACGGATTTTCGATGCCCGCAGGACCTTCCGCCAACCAAGACACTCGGAAGTCGCGTCTAGTCCGCGCCTGCCCCCACAGCCTGCGCTTTCTGCAACAGCCGCCGGGCCTGGGCAATGAGTTCCGCGACTTCGAAGGGCTTCACGAGATAGGGGATGCTGTTCTCCTGCAGGAAGGCGCGTTCCTCGCCCTGTTCGACTGAGTTCGAGAACGTATACAGGACGTGACCTTCCATGGCCGAGCAATTCTCCTTAAGCCACTGGAAGGATTCTTTGGCGTTCCACTGGCCGGGCATCTTGCCGTTCATGATGAGGGCATCAAAGGGTTCGGAGAGCAGGCGAGTCTTCACGTCCTGGCTTGTCTTGGCGGTCACGACCGCGGCGCCGGAACCGCTGAGCACATCGCGCTCGAATTCGAGCACAGCTTCTTCTTCCTCGACTAGAAGCACCCGCCCGTGGATGGCGCCCTCGTGCAGACGAGGAGCAGGCTTGCCCGCTTCGAGTTCAGGCTGGGCCGCTACGGCCGCGGGCAAACGCACCTCGATGACCGCGCCTCCGTCGGGAGCGTTGTTGGCAGTAATGTCGCCGCCATGTTCCTTCACGATGCCGTAGCAGATGCTGAGTCCGAGTCCGGTGCCCTTGCCCACGCTCTTGGTGGTGTAGAACGGATCGAAGATGCGCTTGGGATCTTTGATGCCGGCGCCGTCGTCAGTAAACTGGGTACAAACGTGCCCGCCCGCGTTCGAGATTTGAATCTTGAGCTTGCCGCTGCGTCCAGTCTCAAGAATGGCATCGACCGCATTGTTGATGACGTTCAAAAATACTTGCTCGATCTGATGCGGGTCGGCGACAACTATGGCAGGTTCGGACGGAATGTCGCGCTCGACTTTAATGTTGTTGATTTTGAGATCGTAGTCGCGCAGCGCCAGGGTTTCTTCGAGTATCTTGCGGATGTCGACTTCGTCGCGTTGCGGCTTGCGCTGGCGGGCGAAGGAAAGAAGATTCTGCACCACGCGATGAGTCCGCTGCGCCTGCTTGAACAGCTTGCTGACGTAATCCTGAGCGCGGACGTTCAGACCTTCGGTTTCGAGAAGCTGCGCGTAGCCGAGGATCGCCGTCAGCGGATTGTTAAGCTCGTGAGCGACGCCTGCAATCAACTGCCCGACGGCCGACATTTTTTCACTCTGCAAAAGCTGTTCTTGCGTCTTGCGCAGATCTTCATAGGCACGGCAGGTTTCTTCGTACAGTCGGACCTTTTCGATCGTAGTGGCGAGCTGCCGGCTGATGGCCACCATCAGATTTTCGTCGTTGCTGGAATACTGGTATCCCAGGTCGCTGCACAGGCCCATGATGCCGACGGGGGCGTCCTTGCCCCAGAACAGGACCCAGATCCAGGCGCGGTCGCCGTCGGAGCGCATGAACTCGGCCACCTTCGGCGGAAGGTGCGGCAGATATTCCGCAGTGACCACCTCGGTGCGCGAGCGCATGATCAAATCGCCAAAGCCTTCGGTAAAGCAGATTTCGGCGGCGCGCATCTTGTCGCGGCTGCGCGGCCCCCAGGCGGCGCGGCGACGATAGGTCGTGGTGTCGCTATCGGACAGATAGACGGTTCCGCTTTCGGCGCCAAACAGTGTGACCACCTGCCGCAAGGTCAGGTTCAGAATTTCGTCGAGATCGAAGGACTGCGCCGCCACCACGGCCATCGCGTTCAGAGCGTTCAATTCACGGTTGCGGCGCCGCATCTCGTCTTCGGCGCGGCGCTTCTCCGTCATGTCGAGAACAAACCCCTGATAGCGCTCGATGTCACCCGTAGCGTTGCGCGTGGCAAAGCTGCTCTCCACCGCCAGCAGAAGCGAGCCGTCCTTGCGGCGCAGGGTTACCTCGAAATTCCGCACGTAGTTGTGATCTTCAATTTCGCGGCGGAAGGCTTCGCGCTGCCTGGGGTCGACGCAGATTTCCGAATTCAGGTTCAGCACCAGCAATTCTTCGCGCTGCTTGTAGCCGAGCATGTGCACGAAGGCGTCGTTGCAGTCAATCAGCATGCCTTCGGGGTTGGCCACATAAACCCCTTCCTGGACCTGCTCGAAGAGCAAGCGATACTTTTCTTCCGCGGAACGGCGGTCGGTAATATCGCGCACCACGTGAATGGTGCCTCTTTGCGGGCTGCCTTGCTCGGTGTAGATCGAAGTCGAAACCACCGAGAAGCCGCCGAAGCAGGGATCGGCGCCCTCGGTGAATTCCTCGTCCCCGCCCATGGCGCAGTAGGGACATCCCGTCCACTCGCCGAAGGTGTGCGGCAAAGTCGTTTCGCAGGAACTGCCGACCACGTCCGCGGCCGCCTGGCCAAGATTTTCGAGCAGAACCTGATTGGCCTTGATGATGCGGAAGTCGGCGTCGTGGGCCAGAATGATGTCGTGAATCGAGTCGAAGGTGTTGATCCACTGCCGCTGCGAGCGCAGCACTTGCTCCAGCAGGCGGAAGTTTTCTACGGCGACCGCCAGCTGCTTGGCGCAGGCCTGCAGAAACTCGAGTTCGTCCGGCATCCACCGCCGGCTCCCCCTGGTGCCCAGCAGCAACAGCCCGATGGGCGATTTATTGCCCACGACCGGGACCATCACCAGATGGTGAATCTTCTCGTTTTCAAGACAGAGCTCAGGTTCAGGACCGGCGGCCTCGCTGGTGGTTACGAGCGGCGCGGGCTGATTTAACAACTTGGTGATGTCGTCATTGATCTCGGCCATACCGGCATCGCGGAGGAAATCCGGGGACAGCCCCGCGGCATGAGTCGCGACCAGGTGCTCGCCTTCGAGCAGACGGAACCACGCGGCTCGGACCCCGCTCAAGCCTTGCAATTCCTCAACCGCCGATTGCACCACGCTTCCGTATTGCTGGGCGGTGGCTATGCTGCTGGTGATAGCCTGCACTGCGCGCAGCCGTCGAGTGCGTATGCGGGCCTGATCCAAAACAACGAGCAACATGCTCAGGCCAAGGGCGATCTCGGCTGCCAGCAAGGCCTCGGGCGGAATTCGGTCGGTAAATGGCGCCCAGGAAAGGTGAAGCGACAGCAGACAGAGCGCGAGCAGCCACGCCGAGAGTTCACGCCGTCCGCGGCGGGCGCGCAGCAACGCAATCGCCGCCGTTAGCAGAATGATCCGGTAGCCAACTTCCACGGCCACGCGCAAGGGCAGGGAATCGGGCCATACCAGAACTCGGGCCCCGGCAAACCCCACCAGGATGGGCGTAATCACCATTAAGGGAAGGATCAGGTCCCGGCCGCGCGTATAAAGCAATACGGCTCCCGCCAGCAATCCCACGGCGAGCACAAACGTCGCCTGCACCGCCACCAGGTCAAACGGCGCAGGTATTTTCGCCGCCAAGCAATGCTCGGCCAGACGCGACGCCACCAGGACGGTCCAACCCAGAACCCAAACTTTAAGGTAGTTCTCGCGGAAGGCGCGCAGCACAAGCAGAGAGGCGCCCAGCAGAATCAGCAAAGCCAATTCTGCCGCCGTGGGCTGGGCCAGACCAAGTTGGGCCAGACCAAGCCTTGCCGCCGAATTCCAGATGGACCAGAGGGCTGCGCTCATCACTGTGCGGACGTACGTCTTCCTTGTTCTTAAATATCACGGCCCAGTGTTTTCTCCATCGAGTTTCCGGACCGCATTGATTACTTTCGGCATCTCGCTGGTGGGTTACAATCGCCGATAGACTTTCGTGTGTCCCCATGCCAGATCGCATTCTTGTAGTTGACGACGAAGAACCGATTCGGGAAATCGTCGCCTCCATGCTCGGTACTGCCGGATACGCCTGCCAACAGGCGGCTTCCGGCATGGAAGCCCTCGCCGTCCTCACCTCAGGGGAAGAGTTTGAATTGATGCTCTCCGACCTGATGATGGCGGACCTGGACGGCATTGGCCTGCTGGAACGAACCAAGGAAAGATATCCCGACATGCCGGTCGTGATGGTTACCGCCGTTCACGACATTTCTGTCGCGCTCGCGGCCATTCGCAACGGCGCCTACGACTACCTGCTGAAACCTTTCGAGCGCGAGCAACTGCTGAACACCGTCAGCCGCGCCTTGGAAAACCGCCGCCTCAAGGTGGAGAACCGAACCTACCAGACGAACCTGGAATCTCTGGTCAAGGCCCGTACCGATCAGTTGCAGAATGCGATGGCGAACCTGGAGCGCTCCTATGACATCACTCTGGAGGCGCTGGGCGACGCGCTCGACCTGAGAGACGCCGAGACCCAAGGCCACTCCAAGCGAGTCACGGCCTACACCATTGCTATTGCCAAAAACATGGGCCTGCCGCGCGAGCAGATCAACGTAATCGCGCGCGGAGCATTCCTGCACGACTTCGGCAAGATCGCCATACCCGATGCCATCCTGCGTAAGCCAGGCAAGCTGACGAAGGAAGAGATGGAGATCATGAAGGAGCACGCCTACCTCGGGTACCAGATGCTCAAAAAGATTCCCTTTCTCGCCGAGGCGTCGGAAATCGTCTTCGCCCACCAGGAAAAATTCGATGGGACCGGTTATCCCCGCCAGTTGAAGGGAGAACAGATCCCCCTCGGAGCGCGAATCTTTTCCATTGCCGACACGCTCGATGCCATCACCTCCAACCGTTCGTACCGTGCCCGCCAGCCGCTGCAGGCGGCCCGTGAGGAAATCGAGAAGTGGTCGGGACGCCAGTTCGATCCCGAGGTAGTAAAGGTGTTTCTCGAAATGCCGGACACAATCTGGGAGGGTCTGCGGGAAGACATCGACTCCCAGCGCCCGTAGCGTATTCCACTGGGGCCAGAGGCTACAGAGTCGCCGGCGCGGGGATGCCGGGCGGCGGAGTCGCTCCGAGCGGATCGACCTGAAGCGTCAGACCATCGATTCTGCGTACCACTATGAGTTGCCCCACGGGCAGGGACGAGGAAGCAATCGCGTCCCACAGTTCGCCGTGGACAAAAACTTTACCCTGCGGCGAGAGCGCACTCTGCGCGACGCCCGTTTCGCCCACCAATCCTTGCGCGCCCGTGACGATTTTGTTGCGCCGCGCCTTCAGAGCGATGGTCATCAGGAAGGCGGTGATCAGCCCGAGCGGAATGCTCACGGCCAGCGCGGTCAGCAGGTGGACTCGCATCTCGGGCACAGGCGAATCGACCAGCAGCAGCCCGCCTAGCGTGAGCAGCGTGATGCCTCCGATGGTGAGAACGCCGTGTGTCGCGAACTTGGCTTCGGCGGCGAACAGGGCGAAGCTGGCCAAGATCAGGACCAGCGCCGCAAAGCGCGTGGGAAGAAGATTCAGCGCAAAGGCCGCAACCAGGATGAACACAACCCCCACGGTGCCGGGGACCACCGCGCCGGGATGATTGAATTCAACGTAGAGCGCGAACGCCCCGATGGCCAGCAGCAGGAACGCGACGTTCGGGTCCATCAGTTCGTCGAGGATGTGTTCCTTGAGAGTCATTTCGAAAGGAACAAACGATTGCCCGGTAAGGTCCAGCGCAGCGGATTCCCCGTTGAAGCGTTTGAAATTCTTGCGCTGCATCTGACGGAACAAGTCTTCCGGACCCGACGCGACGTAGTCGATCAGATGCGCGGCCAGAGCTTCCTGCTCGGTGAACGACTTGGATTCGCGCACCGCACTCTCGGCGGCTTCGACGTTGCGTCCGCGCTTGGAGGTGACGGAGCGGATAAGGGCGGCAGTATCGTTTTCGATCTTGCGGTTCATCTCATCATCGGGCTTGACTTGAACTGGACCAATGAGCGTGACCGGATGCGCCGCGCCAGCCGCCGTTCCCGGAGACATAGCGGCTACGTCAGCCGATTCAAGAATGAATATTCCAGCAGAACCGGCATGACCGCCCGTGGGCGTCACGTAGACGATGACCGGCACGGAGGACGCCGTGACCTTCTCGATGATGTCCCGTGTAGAACTGACGAGGCCGCCGGGCGTATTGATCTCGATCAATATCGCCTTGTCGTTTCGCCGCTGGGCCTCATCGATGGCGCGGGCAATATACTCCGCGCTGATGGGCTGAATGGTGTCGTCGACCACCACTTTCAGGACTTGGGCGGAGACTGGCGAAGAGACAGCCAGAAGAGTGAAGGCGATCAGGGATAGAGATATAACTGCAATTATTTTTTTGTGCGTCTCTGGTAAAAGCTTTGTTTTTCTTGCGTTACCGAGCGCTGGTGCGACTGTCGGACGGCAAAATCTTGAGACTACAGGACTTGCCGGTAAACTATTCCGGAATAAGGAGTTAGCAAGATGATTTTCGGTCAGGGTTCCGCGAGATGGTCTGCAGCCAAACACAGATTCGTAAAACTCAACTAGATCTAGTTTAACAGGTTGAGAGGCATTGTTTGCGGGCGGGACGCGGGAGAATTCGCTTTGGGGAGAATGGGTTAGAGGCACGCGACAAGAATTTGCTTGACACCGTCAGATATTGAGTCCGTCCGGCGGGTGCGCGGTGTGTTCCAAAACCTTCCAGGGTGTTTGACTTGACTTCTGTGTCAATTGGACTATGGTGAAAGTAGAACCTCTACCTACCAAACGGCAGGTAAGCCTCCGTCCAACAAATTCTTCTCGTTGGAGTTTAGTCATGACCACGGCATCTCCCCCATGCCTGAATCGTACCGATTGGAGACCTCTGTACAGGGCCGCCATTCTGGAAACCAACAGGACAGTTGTCCCACAACGAGTCTCGGAAGCTGAAGCAGCCGTGATAGCGAGAAGACGAGAAATCTTTTACGCTGACGGAACCGCCGAGGAAAAAGAAGCCTTGGAAGACGCACTCTATGCCCTGCATGCGTTCCAAACCGCCTGCCAGCACGGCGAAGCTGCGTGATTCCGCCGTCGCGCAAGCATCAAACTGGCTGATGACCTATCTCTGGATCTAGCCCTGCCAAACATGATTACCGCACGAGCACTTTACAGTTTCGGTAGGTAGTTGCTTGGACAATTGTTTTTTGCAGATGGGGCACGGTTTAGTCATCAAGTACGTCATGGTCTTACTCCTCGGCTGAATCACCCGAACGGGAGCCGGTTACAAGTTCATAGTTTCGGCTGGTGTGACGGGGCTCAGAAGTTGATGTTACCAACTCGGGTCCGACTAGTCTGGTCAAGAACGCTCACACCAGACTGAATCACCGAATCCGATTCGAACTACGTTTCGTGTGGCAGGCGCGCCTTACGCGCCAGTTCAGCCAGATCGTGGATTGGAACGTCCGCCGACTTCGTCTTTTGACGGTGCTTCGCATGATGGTCCGTCGCAGGGTTGAGCAGCCTCATTGCTGTCAATCGTCTCGGCGCACTCACCTTGTTCGTCGTAATCGCAGATGCGACCGGGATGGGCTTGTTTGCATTTCTGGCATAGTTGAGTAGCCATTCCACTTCCCTCCAATTTGCGACGAATCGTATCGCAGATGCCACCTGAGAAACTCGCTTCACACCCGACGCACGAGCCACACAATCACCAGAATCACAATAATTGTTCCGACTATACCCATACCTAACATAATCCCTCCAGTCGAACACGTGGGGCATCGAAGTCACCCCTGTAGACATGATGAGGCCAGATTCCGGCTTTCGTCTGAGCAAAACTAAACACTATGCGAAGAGGCGAACGGCGCAAGCTTGTGCTATCCCGATAGAACTCATTGACCGCGTTCTCCCGCTTTCCGGAGCAATGAGTGGAAAACGCCAGTAACGTCATGCGATGCAATACGATGCGTCCAATGCCCGGCTTTCGCCGCAACTGCCTATAGAAGAATACAGGGCAAATACTGTCGAGTTTGAGGTCGCTATAAATCCTGATCCCGTTCATTGTGGTAGCCGTGCGCGAATTCAACGGAGGAAACTTTATGAAACACTACGCATTCCTGCTGGCTGCAGTTGCAACCATGGCCGGTCTTGTCGCCCTCATTGCCCCTGCACCAGGACACGCGGATGGCGAACCCGCCCCGATCTTCGTTACAGAAATCCCTCAAGGGTACCGCGACTGGAGGTGGATCGCCTCGGCCCACGAAGCCGGCAAGCTCAACAGTTTAGGTGCCGTCTTGGGCAACGATGTAGCAATTGCGGCCTACCGGGAAGGGAAGCTTCCGTTTCCCGACGGCACGATCATTGCTGCTCTGCATTACCACTATGTCCCGTCGGAGGAAAACAACAAAGTTTTTGGCCAGGCTCAATCTTTTGTTCCCGGCGCCCCCACGAACATTCAGTTCATGGTCAAGGACTCAACCAAGTACGCCGCAACCGGCGGCTGGGGGTTCGCCCACTTCGCAGACGGTAAACCCGGCGACGCGGCGTTTATGAAAAGCTGCTTCCCCTGCCACGAGAAGGCGAAAGCGACCGATCTTGTCTTTACTCGTTATGCACCCTAATGCTGAAGACTAGAGCAAGAATTGGGCCGGGATTCACTGAGGGTGCGCGGCGACTGACTCGTCAGGATGTTGAGCGACGGTCCATCCCGGGAGATCGGTGCTGCCGGTGATCAGGCGCGCTCCGCGCTCATACGTGACATAGGACCACGCCCACTGAATGAAGACCAGCAGGCGGTTGCGGAAGCCGATGAGGAAAAGAATGTGAACGAACAGCCACGCTAACCACGCGATGAAGCCCGAGATGTGAATGCGGCCAAACTCGGCGACCGCCGCGGCCCGTCCGATGGTGGCCAGGCTGCCTTTGTCCCAGTAATGGAAAGCGGCCGGACCAGTCTGCGACGTGAGTTCTTCGCGAATTAGTTTGGCGACGAAGCGGCCTTCCTGGATCGCTACCGGGGCGACGCCAGGAAGCATCTTGCCGTGCTCGTCTTTCAAGGCGGCGAGGTCGCCGATGACGAACACTTCCGGATGGCCGGGAACGCTGAGGTCGGGCTCGACCAGCACGCGTCCGGCGCGATCGACCGGCGTGCCCAGGTTCTTGCCGAGCGGGGAAGCGGCTACGCCGGCCGCCCACAAGATTACGGTCGCGGGGAGGCGCGTGCTTCCCACATCGACTGCACCAGGTTCAATCTGAGTCACCATGGTCGAGGTGCGGACTTCGACTCCGAGGTGATGCAACTGTTCCTGCGCGCTGCGGGAAAGATCCTCGGCGTAGGCGGGGAGAACGCGGGGACCGCCCTCGAGCAGCAGAATATGCGTGCGCGCGGGGTCGATGGAGCGGAATTCATGGGCCAGAGCGTGGCGGGAGATTTCGGCGAGAGTGCCGGCCAGCTCGACTCCAGTGGGTCCGGCGCCGACGACCACGAAGTTGAGCGGAGTCGCGGTTTCGCCCGAGGCTGCCTGCCGCTCCGCCAGTTCAAACGCCAGCAGCACGCGGCGGCGAATTTCGAGCGCGTCTTCAATCGTCTTGAGGCCGGGAGCATAGGGCTCCCACTCATCGTGACCGAAGTAGCTGTGGGTTGCGCCCGCGGCAACGATCAGGTAGTCGTAGGGAATTTCACGGCCAGAGGTGTTCACGACGCGGCGTGCAAGGTCGAATCCGGTGACTTCGGCCATCAGCACCGCGATGTTTTTATGCGAGCGCAGAATGGAGCGGATCGGCGCCGCGATCTCGCCGGGAGAAAGTCCGGCGGTGGCCACCTGGTACAGAAGCGGCTGGAAGGTGTGGAAATTCTTGCGGTCGATGACCGTGATCTGCACGGGCAGGTTAGCCAGCGCCTGCGCGGCATTCAGGCCGCCGAAGCCAGCACCGACGATTACGACTCGGGGTAGCGACTGGCTAGTCATCTTGCTGGTCACCTTGCTGTTAAAGCCCCACGTCTATAAGATTCACCGCGATGGCAGACGGTTCCAGAAGTTCTTCGCTGCAGGTTCCTCGGGCCACCTCTTTTCCTTTGTGGCTCCGCAGGGCCATGCCTTCGCTCGCTGACCTGATCTTTCTCGCGCTGCTGGGCGCGCTGGTGTTTACGCCGCTTTCCGTCAAGTTGCTGAACGACGCCGGCATTGGCTGGCACATCCGAAACGGCCAGCATATTCTTGCCACCCACACGATCCCGCGATTCGATTCGTTTTCTTTTATTCTCTGGCAACCCTGGTTTGCCTGGGAATGGCTGTATGACATCGCAGTCGGGAAGTTGGAAGCGTGGTGCGGGTTGAATGGCGTAGTGTGGCTCACCGCGGTCGTAATTGCGACGGTGTTTGCCGGGACGTTTCGGTTGGCGGTGGCGCGCGGCACGAACCTGTTGCTGGCGTTGCTGCTGACGCTGCTTGCGATCTCGGCGTCGATGATTCACTTCCTCGCTCGTCCGCATGTGTTGAGCTGGCTCTTCGTTCTCGCGTGGTTCTGGATCCTCGATTCCACCGATCGGGATGGATGGCCGGGCCTGCGCGCACGATGGCTATGGGCGCTGCCGCTGTCGATGTTGCTGTGGGTGAATGTGCATGGCGGATTTCTGCTCGGGTTTGTGCTGTTGGGAATTTATTGGCTGGGGTCGCTTTGGACATGGCTTACTGCGCACGAGACTCGCCTCGAGGACTCGCTGCGGAAGATCGCGGCAGGTCGGCGCGTGCGCCAGTTAACCGGCGTGGGACTGCTCTCGATCGCAGCCACCTTCATCAATCCGTATGGATGGAAGCTGCACGCGCACATTTACGGTTATCTTTCGAACCGTTTCCTGATGGATCACATCGATGAATTCCAGTCGCCCAATTTCCACGGCATCGCGCAGAAATGCTTTCTCGCGCTGCTGCTGATCGCCATCGCGGCTCTGGCTGCTGGTGGCCGCAAGCTGAGACTGAGCGAGATTCTGTTGCTGCTGTTCGCGGTGTATGCCGGACTGTATGCCTCGCGGAATATTCCCGTTTCGTCCGTGTTGTTGGTTCTGCTGGTCGGGCCGTTGAGGCCTTCGCTTAAGTCCTGGGGCTTTGCCCAGAGAATGAGCGTCGTCGATTCCCGCCTGCGCGGTCACCTCTGGCCAATCCTCGCGACGGCTGCGGTTCTTATGATCGCTGCCAGCGGCGGGCGCGTGGGCTCGAGCCAGTGGATGAATGCACACTTTGACCCCAGGAGAATGCCGGTCGAGGCCGTGAACTTTATTGAGCGTAGCGGCGTAAGGGCTCCGATTCTCAGTCCAGATTACTGGGGCGGCTATCTGATCTACCAGCTTTATCCTCACAACCCGGTTGTGATCGACGACCGGCATGACTTCTACGGCGAACCATTCTTGCGGCTTTATTTGAAGATGATTCACGTCGAACCGGATTGGGATGAATTCTTCAAAGTGCACCTGGTCGGTTACTTATTGTTGCCGAGAAGCGCGGCGCTTACGACGGTCATAAGAGCAACGCCGGGATGGAAACCGATTTATTCCGATGACGTGGCAATCCTGTTCATGCGGACCGGGCTAAGCCATGAAGATTCAGATCATGCCCCGAGCCGATGAATTTCGGTTGCGTATGCGCCCGGTTCCGAAGATGATGAAGCATGGTCCCGGAGGTTTCACGCCCAGCGCATGATCCGACTGCTGAGTAAAGAATTCAGGCCTGGTTCGCTGCGATGGGCTGTGTGCGCCATCTTTGCCTTCACGCTCGCGCTGGCCGGCTGTTCGGGCTCTTCGTCGTCCGAATCTTCTTCCCCGCCGCCGGGGAATCCGGTGGGGTCGAACCTGACTCAGGTGAGTTCGGATCCTTTTACCGTCGGTCCGGGCCAGCACGCGACGGAAGTTGAACCTCACATGCTGGCGAACGGCAACACGCTGGTGGCGGCGTTTCAGACGGGGCGCATAGCACCGGGGGGTGCAACCGACATCGGATGGGCGACCTCGACGAACGGCGGAACGACCTGGACCCACGGATTTCTGCCGGGGCTGACGACCGGGGAAGGGTCAGGACCGTACAGCGCGGCCAGCGATCCCGCCGTGGCTTATGACGCGAAGCATGGTATATGGATGATTGCGTCGCTGCCCCTCTCCAATACTTCTCAGACGCCGGCCGTAGCGGTGAGCCGCTCCACCGACGGGATGACGTGGCAGAATCCCGTCAGCGCCGACCCAACGTCTTCTAGTTCCGACAAGAATTGGATTGTGTGCGACAGCTGGCCCAACAGTCCCTACTACGGGAATTGCTATCTGGAGTGGGACGAGCCCCCTACCGACGAGATTTTGATGAGCACTTCCACCGATGGTGGGCTGACCTGGGGAGCGGCAACGCCGACCGCGAACCTCGCCCAGGGAATCGGCGGCCAGCCCCTGGTGCAGCCGAACGGGACCGTGGTGGTGCCGATCGAAGCGTTTGTAGCGGTGGGCACAGGTTTCACCACTCTCATGTCGGCCTTTGTTTCCAGCAACGGAGGACTGAGTTGGACTGCCCCAGGAATGATTTCGAACATACAGGTCCACACCGATGCAGGAGGAATTCGCAGCGGGCCCTTACCGTCGGCGGCCGTGGATGGCGCGGGCACGGTCTGGGCAGTGTGGGAGGATTGCCGGTTCCGCGCGGGCCCCGCGATCTGCTCGACCAACGACCTGGTATACAGCACGTCGACCGACGGCGTGACCTGGACGGCGGTGACGCGCATCCCGATCGACGCTACTTCGAGCACGGTGGACCACTTCATCCCGGGGATTGGGATCGATCCGGCCACATCGGGCGCCGGGGCGCACGTGGCGCTGCACTATTATTACTATCCGCAGAGCAGCTGCACGCTGTCGACATGCCAGCTCTTCGTGGGCTACATTTCTTCGGCGAATGGGGGCTCGACCTGGAATGCCCCGGTGGCGCTCACCGGGCCGATGCAGCTGGGCTGGCTGCCGAATTCGCAGAACGGGTTGATGGTGGGAGATTATGTCGCGACGGTGTTCACGGACGGCGTGCCGCACGGGGTGTTCGCCGTGGCTTCGGCAATTTCAGGAACCACTTACAGCGAGGCAATCTACACCGGGCAGGGACTGACGGCGACGGCGGCGGGACGGCAGCTGTCGTCGGCCGGCGACAAGCCGCTGCACCAATTGTCAGACAAGATCGAGCAGGAGCGGCCGGAGAAAGGCGTGATTCCCCCGTCGCGGCGCAGCAGCCGGCGCGCGAAATAAGTTCGATCAGGCGTGCACGACGTGCTTCTCCGATAATCGGTTCTTCATGGACATCAGCCCAATGACGACGGCCGCGGACGCTAACGAGAATTCGCTGTTGGAGCACGGTGCGACCTCGGCTTCGATGTTTTCCCCCAAATGTGCCCTCTTCACCAAGTCCGCCGCCACCATGTGAAAGCGGGTGTGGTCATACTTCAGCTTGGCAAACTCAGGCAGAGCCGAGAAGCGTGCACCCGCGCCGTAGATCCATTGCCCCAGCACACATTTGTAGTCAAGACGGACTTCTGCGGGGCGCAGGCTAAGATCGTGGTTAGCCAAGGAGGTGCGCAGCCTGTGTTTCCACCTGCTGTGGATACCGATCGCTTCGTCGAAATTCATGGCGGCACCTGTGGGGAAATTGTTCCCCATCTTAGATATCGGCGGGAATGACGGGAAGGATCAGCGTGGATGGATGCGGGCGTGACGAAGGATTAGGAGGATTTTAGAATCGCCCGTTCGTAGGAATTCTTGTAGTGGCTCAGTTTGAACTTTGTCCTTGCGTCATCCCGAACCGCGGCGCAGTTCAGCCGCGGGAGGGATCTCCCAAGGCACGATTTTCAGGGAGATCCCTCGCTCCGCCTGAAAAGTGGCTCCGCTCGGATGACGCCACGCTTTAAAATTTCAAACTGAGCCAACTGCCGGAATTCTTCCTAGAATCGGTCGTTCGTATCGATGCCGAAACCCAGGATGGCGGTGACTTCCACTGGCTGGTCGCCGCGCTTGGCAGGTTGGAACTTCCAACTGCGCAGGGCGGCCAGGACTTTGGCGGTCATCTCAGCGGGTCCGGGTTCGCGCACGCGGAAGCCTTTCAAGTTGCCGGCTGTATCGAGCGTGCAGGTCAGCACCATGCGCGCCCGCGGCAGGCCGTCGGGAAGTTCGCTGCGTATGCTCTGCGGAGCGGTAAGCCCGCCCGGCTGGTTGCTCGGTACAGCCTCACTGAACTGCATGACCACCGCACCCAGGGAAGTATCGATATAGGTCGTGTAGGTCTGGCCGTGCAACAGGTTCTTGTAAGGCTCGAATGCGCCCCCGGAGGTCGCGGTCGCGACGACGGTGACTCCTAAAGTCTGACTGTGTTTGATGGCAGTGTGCCCCGCTGCGGCGACTTCACCGCCGGAGGGATCCGATCCGAAGCTGGGCAGATTCACGATGGTGCTGCCGCCGCTGATGTCGACGCCGCGGACGGCGGGCGCGCCAGCGGGCGCGTTTCCGGCGCCGCCCGGGCCCGCTGCCGGAGAGATGCCGCCGCCTGAGTTCGGATCGGAGCCGTGTCCGGCGTCAGCCCTGCCAGCGCCCGGGCCAGCGCCATTCAGTCCGCTGCCCGGAGCGTTGCCCCGGCCAATGCTGGCGCCGCCTCCGGCGCCACCCAGGCCTGGCTTGTCTCCGCCAGAAGGAGAGATCGCGAGAGAGCCGTTTCCTCCGCTGCTGGGCAAGCCAACTTTAGGGCCGGGCTGGCTGGAAATTACGGCACCGGAATTGGCTCCGCTGCCTCCACTGCTGGGCGGGGCGAGGCTGGCGCCAGCGTCCAGCGGCGCGCCCAGGCCAGTGCCTTTGCGGCCCAGACCCAAGCCAGAGCTTGCCGAGCCTCCGCCAACGGCGGGTGGAGGGGGAACGATGTTGTTGGCCAGCAATGTGCCGGACGGAACTCCATGGCCGCCTGCGATGTTACCCGTACCGCCCCCGCCGCCGGATAACGAAGGCGGAGGTGGAACGACGGCAGGCGCCGGGGCAGGGGCTGCGAGAGTGCGGTTACCGATGTTGCCGGAGGCGGCAGTCGAAGGCGGCGGAGCGACCACATTTGGTCCCAGCGATGTTCCCGCGCCATTGCGAGTGCCGCGCGGGACGGCGCTCGCGCTGACCGCTGGCGGAGGCGCGACGACGTTGGTGGCCAGCGAAGTTCCGGCCTCGTCGCGAGGACGGCTGGCAGGAACCGAGGGCGGCGGGGGCACGACTTCAGTCGGGCCAAAGAGTTTGCCCATCAGGCTGCTCATGAACGATCCGCCGACCGGTTGGCTTGGCGGCGGGGGGACAACCGCCTTCGACGAATCTGGAACGCTGCCGCTGGAGGGACGGCGCATGTCCTGTGTGACGTCTGCCGAAGGCGGAGGCGCGATCACAGACGGTGCGGGCAAATTCAACTTTGAGTTCCGCGTAGTGGCACGTTCCGGAGCGGATACTGGCGGTGGGATTACGGCCGGATTGGTCATCCGCACGGGCGGGTTGGAAATCTCCCGGCTCAGTCCGCCGGGCGCGGGCGGAATTACGTTGCCGGCGAGCGCGGGAGTCGAACGTGCCTGATCGCGGGCCTGATCCCGGACCTGATCACGGAGAACGCTGGGAGCGGGCGCCACTACTTGTGTATTGAGAGTTGGCGCAATGGACGAGCGGTCGCGCGCTACGCTGGGCGCCGGAGGAATCACGGACGGGGCCAGCGCCGGAGCTACCAGTGTGCGACTGCCGGAAATCGTGGGCGCGGGTGCGATCAGCGTCGCGGTGAGATTGGGCGCCGTGAGCGGCCGATCGCGCGCCACCGTGGGCGCCGGAGCGATCACCGAATCGAGTTGAATCCCGTTGCGGGTGTAGTCGCGGATTACATCCGGAGCGGGTGCGACCAACGTCGTAGCCAGATTCGGTGCAGTGCGTGTCGAGCGCAATCCTTCCACCGGCGGAGGGCCCGCATCCGGCTTGATGGCCAGAAGGTTGGCCACCGCGTCGGGCGTGGAGGGAAGCTTGAGGTTGGGAGCGTCCACGACCTTCGGAACCAGCGAGCCGCCGCGGGCAATCTTAATGGTCTGGGTATGATGGTGAGCTTCGTCGCCGCCGGCGCGCCCGGTGGTCCCGGCCTCGGCGCCGCCCAAATCCTCGGTGCGGGGAAGTTCGTCGCCGCTGTAGTAGATCACGTCGTGGCTGGAAAATCTGGGAGCGACGAAAGGCCGCAACTCCGCAACCTTCGCCTGCACCGCGATCGCGGCCAAGATCAGAAACGCCTCCAGGAAATACGAAGGCAGCATGATGCGCAACGGAACCAATCCGAAGGGAGCTTCGCCGGCGAGGCGGCGCTCCGAGCGCGCCAATGCCGGCCCGATCGCCCCGAGGAACTCGCGCCAGGGCGACGACCATTCGACCAGCAGCTTCGGGGCATCATGCACCTCGACCACCTCGACCGCTTCTTCGACTTGGAGGGTTTCACTCACGCGCGCGGTAGTCCACCATCTTTTTCAAGCGTGATTTCAATTCTATCTCCCACGGCGGTTCCCGTATCCGCCGCAGTGCTGCACGGTAGTTCCAGTACGGTCGCGGCTTCCGCTCGCACCGGAGCAATACGCCAGGGCCGTAAGCCGCTCTGGATATGGATAACCGTCATCGCGCGATCCAGATAAATCACGTCGATGGGGAACCCCATGCCCAAAGTATGAACGCCGTGGCAGGGAACAATCCACAGGCCGAAGCCGTTACGGAAGTCATTCGAGCGGAGTCCGAGCAGGCCGCGCAACCGCGTCCAGTGCGTGTCGGCCACCGCCAGCGCGGTGGCCAGGTACGCCTGGCGGCTTTGGTTGAAGGCCCGGCCGTGCGAGGAAAAAAACGGCATAAAATGCAGATGCTCCCCAGTTCCGTGCAGTTGTCTGTGCGGCCTTTCTACTTCCCGCCCGAAACCGGTCCCAGTTGCCGGATCAGCTCAATGATGGCCGGTCCGATCGTGACAAAAATAATCGAAGGCAGAACAAATATCACCAGTGGGGGGACCATCTTGATGGTGGTTTTCGCAGCCTGTTCTTCGGCCCGCTGCCGGCGCTCCGTGCGGAGGGAGTCGGAGTGCACGCGGAGAGCCTGGGCGACGCTGGTGCCGAAGCGGTCGGTTTGAATCAGTGTCCCCACCAGAGAGCGGATGTCGTCAACCCCGGTGCGGTCCACCAGGTTACGAAGAGCTTCGGCGCGAGGTTTGCCGGCGCGCATCTCGAGGTTTACCAGATGGAATTCATCGCTGAGGTCGGGATGGGCGTGATGCAGATCCTGGCCCACGCGCATCAAGGCTTGATCGAGCGCGAGACCGGCCTCCACGCAGATTACGGTCAGGTCGAGGGCGTCGGGCAGGCCAAGGCGAATGCGCTGCTGCCGGTTCTTGATCATCCGCTTCAAAATGAAGCGCGGCAGAAAAAAAGCGAGACCGGGAACGCCGACGATCAGGAACAGATTGTCGAAACCGGAAAACAGCGCGACCGCGGCAAAGGCCGCCGCCGCCATCACAACGCGCGCGCCGAAATAGTAGTTGACGTCCATGGCGTCGCGCAGTCCGGCCTGAATCAGCCAGGCGCGCGTGCGGGAGACATCCGCCGGGGAGAGTGGGATAGCGCGGCTGAAGGGGTCGAGCGCCTGCTCGATGCGTTCCTTGAGCGGGGCCTTGTTCTCTGCCTGTTGTTGCCGTCCGCCCAGGGCGCGCAGCCGTGCGCCCAGCACGGAACTGGGGGTCACCACCGCCGCTCCGAAGGCGAAGACCGCCAACACCACGGTGAGGAACACGACGATGACCAGGATCAGAGGCAACATGTCTTTTCCTAAACCTGCTTTTTAAACCTGCTTTTTTAAACCTGGATCCGGATGATTTTCCGGATCACGAAATATCCAATCGTCTGCAGCGTAATTCCGGCGACCAGCAGCGTATGCCCAATCGGATCCGAAAAGAGCGGGCGGATAAAAGTGGGATTGAGCACTATCATGACGGCAATGATGATGGGCGGCATCCCCATCAGCAGCGCCATCGTAAGACGGCCCTGGGCGGTGTAGACGCGCACCTGGCGCTGGATTTTGAAACGTTCGCGGATGACGTAGGACAAGTTGTCCAGAATCTCGGCCAGATTGCCGCCGGTTTCGCGCTGCAGCATGACGGCGGTGACGAAGAACTTTACGTCGACCAGGGGCATGCGTTCGGTGAGATTGAGCAGAGCGTCGCGGACGGGCATACCGAATTTTTGCTCTTCATAGAGCTGCCGGAACTCGCCCGAGACGGGTTCGGCGACTTCGTCGGTAATCATTTCGAGCGCGGTGGTCAAGGCGTGTCCGGCGCGAACCGCGCGGGCCAGAGTGTCGATTGCCTCGGGGAAAAGTTCCTCGAATTTTTCGAAGCGCTTGTTGCGCCGGTACGAAGCGTAGGAATACGGGAGCACGAAGCCGAGCAGCATCCCGATCCACGCGGCCTCGACGCGCTTGGTCAAGGCATAGGCCAGGAATGTGGCAGCGATTCCGGCTAGCGCCGACATTCCCAGAAAGTTTCCGGCGCGAATCGACATTCCCGCCTGCGCCAGCATTTTCTGGATGTCGGTAACCCGCGCCGACCGCCGCAGCATGGCGTCCAGAGCGGGAATCTCGCTCAGTTGCTCGTCGCGCAGGAGGGCGAGCTGTTCCTCCGCGGCGAGTTCCGGCACCTTGCGCTCGCCGGCCAGCCGTTCCTTGATGAGCCGGGCCTGGGCGTTGCGCTGGTCGAGCAGCGAGCCCAGTGCAAAAGCCGCGACCGCGACCACGACGAACACGAGAAGCGCAATCAAAGCTGCCTGCATGTCAGTTCTCAAACCTCGGTTTTCGTTTCAAACAGCGCCGGACGCAAGCGGGCTCCCGAGGTCGCCAGGCGTTCGGCGAATTGCGGACGCACTCCGGTCGCCCGGAATACGCCGCGCACCTTGCCGTTCTCATCGGTGCCCGTGCGGTCAAAGCTAAAGATGTCCTGCATGGCGATCAAGTCTCCGTCCATCCCGGTAATCTCCGAGATCGTAATGACTTTGCGGGTGCCGTCGGAAAGACGCGCAATCTGCACCACGGCATGCACGGCGGATGCGATCTGGTGGCGCACGGCGCGCTCGGGAATGTTCAGATTCGCCATCGAAACCATGTTTTCGACGCGCGCCATGGCGTCGCGCGGAGAATTGGCGTGCACGGTGGTGAGCGATCCCTCGTGGCCGGTGTTCATGGCCTGCAACATGTCGAAGGCTTCCTCGCCGCGCACCTCGCCCACCACGATGCGGTCGGGACGCATACGCAGGCTGTTGATGACCAGTTGCCGCTGGCGGACCGCGCCCTTGCCTTCAATGTTAGGCGGGCGCGTTTCCAGCCGGACGATGTGCTCCTGCTTGAGCTGCAATTCGGCGGCATCTTCGATGGTGACGATGCGGTCGGAGTTGGGAATATATCCGGAGAGCACGTTCAGCAGAGTGGTTTTGCCGGCGCCGGTTCCGCCGGATACCAGGATATTGAGGCGCCCTTTGACCATGGCCGAAAGCAATTCGAGCATGGACTCGGTGAGGGTCTGGTTCTCGAGCATCTGGCGCGCGGTTACGGGCTCGCGTCCAAAGCGGCGGATGGAGAGGCAGGGGCCGTCGATGGCCAGCGGCGGAATGATGGCGTTGACGCGCGATCCGTCGGCCAGGCGGGCATCGACCATGGGCGACGATTCGTCGACTCGCCGTCCCACTCGCGAAACGATGCGCTCGATGATCTGCATGAGATGCGTATTGTCTTTGAAGGACAAGCCGGTGAGTTCGAGTTTGCCGGCGCGCTCAATGTAGACGCGGTCGAATTTATTGACCAGGATGTCGGACACGGTGTGGTCTTTGAGCAGCGGCTCGAGCGGGCCGAGGCCGAAGATTTCGTCGAGAATTTCGCGCGAGAGCCGTTCGCGCTCGGCGAAGCTGAGGGGCACGACTTCGCTATTGACCGCGGTGCGGATGACGACCAGCACTTCATCGCGCGCCGAGTCGCCCGAAGTTTTGCCCAGTTTTTCGAGATCAAGGCGGTCGAGGATCTTGCGATGCAGGTCGGCTTTGACCTGCTGGTAATCGGTGCGCTCGAACGATTGAAGATTGGCCATTGGGTCCCTAAATCTGCGTCGCGAAATCTCGTCTCGAAATCATGTCCTAAACCAACTTGAACCTAAACCGATTTGAACAGCGACCACGCCGCCCGCTTCACGTCGGCGTCATTGCGCGTCAACTCCTGCGCCAGTCCGGAGAAACAGCGGGCGATCTCGGAGTTTCGCTGATCCATCACCGGCGTGCCCCGGTCGATCGCTCCCGATACGGCGAAATACTGGTTCGGAATCCGCCACAGCAGTTTGGCGCCGACCGCGGCCTCGGCGTCGGCTTCACTGAACCCTGCCACTTTGCGAAACCGGTTCAGAACCAGGCGGACGCGATCGCGGCTCCCGGCCTCTCCCAGATATTGCTGGACGCGGGCCGCGCTCCAGAGTGAGGCCACATCGCTGCAGGCGACCAGCAAAACCGTTTCTGAAAGGCTGGCGATGAGGCGGCTGGCGGCATCAAAGCGCGACGAGACGTCGACCACCACATAACGGTAATGCGTCACCAGCATGTCGAACAGGCGGACAAATTCGGCGTTGGAAGGATCTACCGCGGCGGGTACGTTGGTTCCGGCCAGCAATTGCAGGCCGCCGCTATGACGCGTCATGAAGCTTTTGAGCAGGTGAGCGTCCATGCGGTGAAGATTGCGCGTGGCGTCGGCCACATTGAATCCCGGCTTGAGATTCATGTGCAGCGCGGCGTGGCCGAGGGGAGCCATATCGACCAGCGCAGTCTGCCCGTAGGCGGATTGCAAGGCCAGCGCCAGATTGACGGCCACCGTAGTGGCTCCGTTTCCGCCCTTGGCGTTAATGACCGAGAAGACTTTGCCGCGAATGCCCTCCTGACCTCCGCGGCGTTGCGCGGCCTGCAGGCGCACAAAGGCGTCAATCAGATCCGCCGTATTGGCGGGACGTTCAATGAATTCACGCGCTCCCGCGCGCATGGCGTTGACGATAACTTGCGGCTGGCTCAGATTGCCGACGGCAAAAATGGCAGCGTCGGGCATTTCCTGATGCAGGAGTTCTATCGCGCGCAGGGCCAGAGGAGGATTGTCGGCGGGAATGTCGACCAGAGTCACGTCAGGACTCGCACTGCGCACCCGCCGCGTTACCGGATCCGACGGCGACACCGGAAAACTGGCGCAGGTGTGAACCGTGCGCGCCACACTGGTGCCGTCGACGAGCACCTGCAGCACGGCGCGATGCTCGTTATCGGTAGCGATAATGACGACTGACAATTCTGACATAACAACCTGGCCGTGTTCCTCGTTGCAACGAAGCTTCGTGCCAGCCCTCACAGGCCGCTTACCGCTCGCCGCCTACTTGCTCTTATCGAACTTGCCGTCGTCTATGAACGGCTTCGGAGTCTTGGGCAGCGCAGGCTGCTCCCCGCTGGCAGAAATACGGTGCACCGTGCACAAGACCATCAATTCCGAATTGCTTTTCTGCAGGCTCTTGCTGCGGAAAAAATTCCCCAGGATCGGTATGTCGCCGAGCCCGGGAATCTTGTTGTAAATGTCGGTCACCCGGTTATCCATCAGGCCCGCGATCACAAAGCTCTGGCCATCCTGCAATTCAAATTCGGTTTCGGCTTTGCGCGTGCTGAGCGCGGGTACGGTGAATCCGGAAATCGTCAGCGCATTGGCGTAGTCGAGCGTGCTCACTTCCGGCGCCACTTTCAGATGAATGTTGCCGTTGGGCATGATGACCGGAGTGAACTGCAGGCGCACGCCAAATTCCTTGAACGAAATCGTAACCGCGGTGAAGCCCTGGCCGGGTTGCACGATGGGGAAGGGGAATTGACCTCCGGCTAGGAAGCTGGCTTCCTTGCCATTGACCGCGATCAGATTGGGCTCGGCGAGAATCTGCAGAAGATTCTTGGTCTGCAGAGCTTCAATGACGGCTCCAAAATTAATGTCCTGGCGAAACAGAAAAAGGTTCAGAACGTTGTTGATGGTCGACGTTGAAGTAGTAGCACCGGCTGAGTTTTGCCCGCCCGCGTTCAGGGTCTGAGGTCCAAAGCCGCCAAACTGGCCTGTAGTCGCGGTCCCGATCGTGTTGGCTGCGCCCGTGGAAATGAAGTTGGTCCCCATCTGGGTCAGGGCGGTGCGGTCCACTTCGGCGAACTTTACCTGCAGCAGCACTTCCTGAGCGCCGACTGGCCCGAAGGTCAGCACGTTTACGACTTTCGGAGAGTAGGCGCCGGCGAGTTCTCCGGCGCGCTTGGCCACGTCCTCGGTGGAAACGTGTCCGGAGAGCACGACGGCCGCGCGCGAGGGCGTGACCGTGATTTGCTCGTCGGGAAAAACGCGGTGCTCTTCTTCGGTGCAGGCGCTGACGTCCACATCGACGCGCAGATCGAAGCTGCGCGAGCGTTCCAGTTCATCCCAGATCAGCAGCGAAACTTCTCCCGGAGATTTGCCGTGAACCAGAATCTGCGTGGGCGTGATGGGTTGGGCGTATGCGATGCTCTCGTCGGTAATCGAAATGCGCCTTAGCCGCTCGGTCGTATTAATGAGCAGCGATTTGCCCACCATCACCCGCAGCGGCGCCGATCCCTGGGGCTGTTGCGACTGCGGAGGAAGTGTCGCGGTCTGCGTACTGTTGGGTGCTGGAGGCTGGGGGGGCGTATCCAACTGCTGTTGCATGATCTCTGAAAACGCAGGCGCGACAATGGCGGCGAACACCCAGGCCCCGAGCAAAAACCGGCGAACTTTCATTTTCAGATGCCTCTCCCTGTGAGGAAACGACTAGAGTTTTGTCCTGCCTGGAAGATCGAACTCATGGCCCTCAATTCGTCCCGCAATTGTCCTCCGAGCACTTCACGACTTCTGGTTTCTTGTCGCCGTGGTAGACCTCAACGGTGACGCCCGTGGGCGGGGGTGGAAGAGGCGGCGTCTGTTTCTTGGCCAGAGTGTGATGAACGGCGGGTGGCGCCACTGCGGCGGGAGTTCCCCGATAGAGCCCTCTGGAATTGGAAGATGGTACTTCGTCTTGTTTAGTATCGAGCGGATTGCGCAACGCGAGCTGAATGTGGCCTTCGGAACTGGCCAGCGTGAGCCGCTGGGCGTCGTCGGGCGAAACCAGCAGGGTGATGACGGCCGTATTCTGGGCCTCCCCGGTGGCGGTCCGTTCCAGAGTGTGGCCTGAGGCCAGCACCGCGACATTCTGCAGAACGGTGGTCGTCTGCTCTTCGCCGCCCGCGCCCGGTGTTCCCGTAAGCAGGACGTCCACGCGAGTACCCGGCGTCACGAATCCCGCCACGGACACGACTTCATTGACCCTGACAGAAACGGCTCGCATGCCGGGAGGGATGAGCGAAGGCAATCCGGATCCGGCATTCTCGCCGGCCAACCGATTGGGCAGGATGAATTCTCCCTTGGAAATAGGAACGATGACACCGTGGCCCAACACGTCGGAACGTTTGCGGGGCGCGCCCGGCGGCAGATCGGTGGCGGGAATCCTGATGACTTTTATATCGTGCTCATCCACTCTCGTGCCCACCTGCAGATCTTCGGCCGCCACGATCACGTCCGCACCGGCCTCGGCGCCCGAGCCGCTCTTCGATTGCAAGTTCTTGTAGACATATACACTTGCAAAGAAGCCAAGCGCCAGAGCCAGAACTCCGATCATCAACAAACGTGTGCGGTTCATGCTGCTCCGTTATAAAGTTAGACTTCTGCCGGCCAAGCCGAGTGTCAATGTCTCTTTGTGCATCGCTCGAATTCTTCCTACTGGATGGAACTGGCGACCGAGGAGAACACGGTATTGGCGCTGGACCCAATCAGTTGCACGGTTCCAACGACAATGACAAGAATCACCGCCAGCATCACCGCATATTCCGCGATATCCTGTCCTTCCTGTTCGCACCATAGTCTGCGTACAAGCTCCATATGCATACCTCGTTGTTGTGTTTTTCGAGATCGAGCGGAACACACCCGTCCGAACTGCGCCGGACCCGCCCAAGATTTGCCCACTCGACTAGGCTAATCATACCTTGCAATCTGACCGAAGGGCGGTAATTTCTTGCATACCCGGGGGCAAAAGAGGTTACTGCTGGATGCACCTTCAAACGGGTTCTCCGGAGGTCCCAGCCCAGGACTGGCAGTTTGCAGGTGGGTTGGTCCCTGCTCCGGCGGTCGAAAACGGCTCTCCAACCACCGTGATGGCGACGGCGGCCACCAGCAGGCCGGCAAGGATGTCAATCAGATAGTGCATCTCCAGCATCAAGATCGCGCCGAGCAGCAGCACATCATAACTGGCCAGCACAATCGCCATGCCTTTCCAGCGGCGTAGAAACCACAGCACAATCAGCGGTTGCACAATGTGCATGCAGGGCAACGCAATGAAGTAGTCCGTGGAAATGCGCGCGATGGGCTCATGCCGCCAGAGCGCCAACGCGCGCTGGATCAGCGTCTTTTGCAGGTTGTAACACTGCAGGCTGGCGGGAAAGCGCGAGAAGTGGCCGGGGCACAGATAGAACGGTCCCTGTGCGGGCCAGATGAAAAACATGACGAGCGCAAGATAGTAGGAAATCAGGATCGTCCCCACGAATTGCAATGCGCGCGTTCTGCCCTCGCACAAAGCGACCAGGATCATGGCCGCCCCAATCTGTGGGAACATTCCGAAGTAGATGAATTCCAGCACCCGAAAAAAAGAGAGCGGAAACGTCTGAACAGCCCAGTGGGTGAGTGCAGAGACCGAGTAGCCGTGCAGCAGCCACCGGTCAATGGCGGCCAGAGCCGGGTCGGTGGCGAAGCCGAAGCGCACCGAAACGAGGGCGCAGTTGTAAGCCAGAATCATCAGGAAGCCGAAAAACAGGTAGCATGCGGGCGCGAGAATCGCGGTTGCGGAACGGCGCAGCCCTGACGCTGGTTGCCGGTCAAGAAACTCAAGCACAGCGGCGGCATCGACGGTCAGCACCAAGGCCTTCACCCCAGTCGTGGCCCATGCCAGAATGGCAAAGAAGAGAAGCAGAGGAAGGATGCGAAACGGGTTCTCTCGAAAAGACGCCAGAAAGGGGTCCAGTACCCGCTCCCGCGGCAGGCCGATCACGCCGAGGACGACTGCCACGAAGATGGACTGCGCAGCCAGAACAATCCAGTAAGCGATGCCCAGGGTCATCCAGTCGAATTTGAGCGGAAGATGCTGGCTGCGCAGAACCGGGATGAGAGCCAGACACAACAGCACACTGATCCAATAATGCCAGTTGCGTGGTTTCATCGCGATCTTCACTGAGATATCCACGAAAAAGCCTCGCACTCCAACCACCACATGAGAGCCACACAGCCGGCAGCATGGTTCGTGCCCCACAGTTGTAACATGGGGGTCTGCTCAGGACTCGCGGTTGGCTGGTGGAAAGGGAAACACTCTACTTTGCGGACACGTCCGCCATTCGTCGCCGCACTCGCTCTGGCTCTTGTGGCCTCGGCGAGCACATGGTTCTATATGAACCGGATTCTGGTTGCGCAGCAGACCGCCGACGCTGCGCTGCATGGCCGGCCACGCGGCAATTTGTCGGACCTCTATCCGCGCTGGCTGGGAGCACGCGAACTACTCCTGCACGGCCGCAATCCCTACAGCGCGGATATTACCCGCGAAATTCAGCAGGGATACTACGGCCGACCGCTTGATCCACGGCGTCCCGACGATCCCAAAGATGAGCAGGGGTTTGCCTATCCAGCCTATGTTGTGTTCTTGCTGGCGCCGACCGTCGATCTCCGGTTTGGAACGGTACAGACCGGCTTCCGCTGGCTTTTGGTCGGATTGGCGGCAGCAAGCGTGTTGCTCTGGCTCCGGGCGTTAAGTTGGGCGCCATCGTTCCGCACGGCGCTGATCTTCATCGTCCTCATGCTGGGCTGGTTGCCCATGGTGCAGGGCATCAAGCTACAGCAACTGAGCTTGCTGGTGGCAGGTTTGCTGGCAGCGTGCGGCGCGTGCCTGGCGGGTGGATGGTTCCTCTTTGCTGGAGGACTGCTGGCCTTGGCGACCATAAAACCGCAACTGACCTGGCCGCTTATTCTGTGGTTGTTGCTCTGGGCCGCCAGCGAGTGGCGTTCGCGGCGTCGTTTCGTATTCGGGTTTGGATCAGTCATAGTCCTTCTCGTGGGCGGAGCACAACTGCTGCTACCCGGCTGGTTGCGGATGTTTGTCGAGGCCATTGGCCAATATCACCGGTACACGCAGAATCAATCGGTGCCGGTTTGGTTGTTTGGTTCCATCCCAGGCCGGATCCTGGAGGCCGCCAGCGTGGTCGTCTGCGCCCTGTGCGTCTGGCCGATGCGTAGAGAGCCCTCTTCCAGCGCGGCATTTGGACGAGCCTTCGGCCTGGTGCTGGCCCTGACAGTAGTCATTGTGCCGATGTCCGCGCTGTACAACCAGGTGCTGTTGGCGCCCGCCATTCTGGCGTTGTTGCAGAGTGAGAGTTCGGGCCGGCGCATCCTGCCGGCGATTCGGCTGGCACGCGCGGCCGCTGGCGTTTTGCTGGTCTGGCCATGGATCGCTACTCTGGGGTTGAGCCTGGCTTTCGTCTGGCTGACACCCGCGCTGCGGCAGCGGCTTTGGCCGGTGCCCTTTTATTCCAACTTCATGGTGCCCATCTCCGTCTTTGGCATGGCGCTGCTGGATGCCTGGTCGAACCAACCCCGCAGCTTGCGGGAGAGCGCGCCCGCAGAGTAGTCTGTTCGAGCAAGCGAAGTTGCTGCGTGCGCGACGCCTGTCGTCCCCCGCGAAGGCGACCGGCGCGCAGATCGCTAATCTAAAGATCGATAATCAAGAGATCGATAATCAAAGATCGCTAGTAAACGATCGCTAATAAACGATTGACCCGTCGACGATCCGTCATCCATGGCCCTGACCGCAATCAGTCATCACAGTTCCGGCTCCGGTGTATTCCCCGCTCTTGTGTTCGTACTGGGAAGCGAGCAGAAGAACATCGTTCTGAACCGCACTCCGTTCACCGTCGGCCGGAAAGTCGATAAAGATCTGGTGATCGCCGACCCGCGCGTCTCGCGCGACCATGCCCAGATCATGCAGGAAGGCCAGGATTTTTTTCTGGTCGATCTGGGCAGCAAGCACGGCACGTTCGTGAACGGAGAGCGCGTCCAGCGCCAGAAGCTGGAGCGTGGCGACCGCCTGGAGTTTGGGGCGCGCGATTCGGCTTACATTTTGTTCAATCCGGCGCATGCCACTTCCAACACGGCGCGCGAATTTCTCAGCCAGATTTCCGGCATTCAGATCAAGCAGGAAGCCACCGACCTGGAAAAGCTCACACTGTTTCTGGAAGCGGCGCGCAAGCTGAATACGGCGGGTGTGCTCGACGAGATTCTGATGACCATGCTCGACGTCACGCTGCAACTGACGCGGGCCGAGCGCGCCTATGTTTTTCTCAAGGACGAGGAAGGGAAGCTCCGGCTGGCCGCCGGCCGCAACTCCAAGAAAGAGCCGCTGCTCGACGACAAAACCATTTCCCACTCCATTCTGGAAGAATCGCTGCGATCGAATTCGGAATTTCTGCTGACCGACACCAGCCAGTCGCTCGATCTGGCCGGGCGGCAGAGCATTGTGGCTTACGATCTTCGAACCGTGGTATGCATCCCCCTGCGCAAGCTGGTGGTGCAGGCGACGCGCGACGCGCAAACCCCGCTGCACGACGCCAATTCCGCCGAGGCCATGGGAGTTCTTTACGTCGACTCGCGCTTCGCCTCGCGCGATATCAGCGGCGTGGGCCAGGACATTCTGCACGTGATCGCGACGGAAGCGGCGTCGCTCATCGAGAACGCGCGTCTGGTGCAGGCCGAAGAGGCCGCCCGGCGCTACCAGCAGGAATTGGCCATCGCGGCCAGTATTCAACAGCGGCTGATGCAGGTGAAGATTCCCGAGGTGCCCTTTGCCCAGCTGCGCGGCAAGAACCTGTCCTGTAAAGAAATCGGCGGAGACTTCTTTGATGCCGTGAATACGAAAGAAGGGCTGGCGGTAGTGCTGGCCGACGTCAGCGGCAAGGGAGTTTCGGCGGCGCTGCTGGCTTCGACCCTGCAGGGGATGATTTATTCGCACCTGAGCGCGGGTGTTCCGCTGCTCGATGTGGTGTCAGCCGTCAACCGCTTCTTCACCGAGAAGCTGGTCGGCGAAAAGTATGCGACTGTGTTGTTAGTCCGGCTGCGGCGCGATGGCGAACTCGAATACGTGAATTGCGGCCACGTGCCGCCGCTCCTGGTGTGCGCCGGAGAGGTGATCCGTCCTCCGCATGGCAACGTCCCGGTGGGCCTGCTGGCCGACGCCACTTTCGAGAGCGCGACCTGCCAGATGAAATCCGGCGACCGCTTCATTCTGGTGACCGACGGCGTCACCGAAGCGGAAAACGCCATGGGCGATTTCTACGAAGACTTCCGCCTGGAAGCGGCCGCCGCCAAGTCTCCGACGCTCGAAGGAATTTTCTCGTCGGTGACGGAGTTCTGCGCCGGCAATCCGCTGAGCGACGATTGCACGGTGGTCGAGTTGTGCTACAACAGCGTGGAGCAGTAAGGCGGATTCCCGGTCTTCCCACCCTCGGCCGTCTGGGCCGCTCAATGCGTGTAATGGCGATATTTCGCTAACCGAGAGTGTGATCTCCTTGGAGTTCGACGGATCGCTCCATTCTGACAAGGCTGCTAGCGTGGCTGGCGTCGATTCGCGGAAGCGGATCGCTGTTTGACAGTCCCGCTATATAAGACTAGGGTTGTAATTGAGGTGGTCACCACCTTCCCCTCATTTCAGGTTCTCTGAACTAAGTCAGCCCATCTGAAGCAGTCTTTCTTAGCAACTCCCAACCCTAGGAGGTTGCCCATGTTTGCACGCAATATTTCTATCCATCTGAAATCGAATACGCTCTCGGAGTACACGCGAGCATTTGAAAAAGATGTCCTGCCTTTGCTTCGCAAGCAGAATGGTTTTCTGGACGAAATCACTTTTGCCGGTCCCGGCGGAGTGGATGTAACGGCGATCAGTCTGTGGGACAACAAGAACGACGCGGACAACTACAACACCAATGCCTATCCGCAGGTGTTGAAGACGCTGGCCAGGTTTATCGAGGGGACGCCCCAGGTGCACACCTATGACGTGGTCACCTCGACCCTCCAAAAGCACGAAGTCCTCGCAGCAGTGTAAGGACGCTCTGTTTGTTGGCTGGAGGAGGCGGAATGACTTCCGCCTTCTCGCGCCACCAAACGACCTGCACTTGATCACGGAGGAGGAGCCATGCACTTAGCGTTGCAAAACGCAGAAACTATCAATCGCCTGGTAGAACAGGGCGAAGTACTTCTGAACAGTTTCCACCATGAGCACCAGAAAGACCCCGAGGGGGTGGAAACTGAATTCGCGCGCGGCGAACTGGTAGGCTGGCGCTGCACCTTACACACCTTGTATCGGGATTGCGCCGAAGACATCGTTACCCGCGTTATTACTAGGACACGCTTGGCCATTCCCGACGGGGATGTCCCAAGCGGTGCTACTCATGAGGCCATCCTGCACGAAGTTGAGCGGCTCCACGAAGTCAGCGAGCGTCTTGCGATACTGGCGGGGCAACCTCCGCATGGGTCATGGGGCACTCACGAGGATCCGGTCGCGGATAATCGTTATTTCGGCTGAAAGATCTTGCAACCACACCCTTGCGCTTGGTTACCAATTCCCTCTTCAGTTCTGAGTGTGGCTCCAGCGCATGTGCCGTTCCTGTGCTCGAACCGGCGATGGGCGCACCCGCAATATTCATTTGGGCACAAATGCTCAGGCTCGAAGACCTCTCCAAAATACATAGGCGCCGATTCCCACCCGCATTGAGAGCATTTCCAATGTACCCCCTCCTTAGTCGAGTCTTCATGCTTGTGCAGGTGTGCCATGCAAACAATTCTCCCGTTGAAGGATTCGGGGCCACGCGATGCCCCGGTCCCGTAGGGACCCACCGAAAATAGCCGCCAGTTCCACTGGCGGGAACGCGCAACCCCAAGAAACAACCGTGTCCCGTAGGGACACCTGAACTAACCAGAGGCCTCGGCAGCATCGATTCCCACACAACGAAAACCGCGTTGTGTGGGCCACCCGCCTAATCCGGGAATCGGCGGAGGACAAAAAGCCCCGCTCTTGCGAGCGGGGCTTTGAGTTGCATAGATCCTTCGCGCAAGAAACGCGCTCAGGATGACAACGCGGGCGAGGGCGGACGAATGCGTCCGCCGCTACGTGTTTAGTACATGTCGCCCATGCCGCCGCCGCCACCATGTCCGCCGCCGGCGG